>Ga0181520_10000479_pt1 | contig 88599 bp, 65 predicted proteins | sample PEATcosm2014_Bin_29_FD_132451 | JGI IMG/M metagenome (GOLD analysis project Ga0181520, IMG submission 132451) | Peatland microbial communities from MTU Mesocosm Facility, Houghton, MI, USA - PEATcosm2014_Bin02_30_metaG | ecosystem: Environmental > Terrestrial > Soil > Wetlands > Peat | place... | reverse complement strand
GGAAGCCGAGTACACCCGTGGACGTAAAAAATCGCCGCAAAAACTCCACGAGGCCCCTTTTTTCGATGTGGCCAGGTCACTGCCTAACCCGAAACGACGGGTCGGTCGCGGCGGCCGAGCCTGGAGAAATGCTGCTGGAAGCACTTTTTTCTGACTCCCTCGTTTGCGCGTCAGGCTAGTGTGCGCGACTTATACCGTCTTCGCCGCCAGCAAACTGAGTGAGATTGACTGCCTCGCAGACTCTGACGCCCCATTTGCCATCACGGATGCACCCATCGGGGCGAGCGCCCCGGCCGCTAATTCCGCCTGGAATGCCTGGTGGCGAAACTTTTACCAATCTATTACACAACGGATACGTAGTCGTGGTTCTCGAATGGGCGACTAGTTTTATAATTGGGGACGACTCGGATCGTGATCGACCGGGGAGCCATTGACGTGTTTGCTTGCAGGAGATCGTTTGATAATGGAAATTGAAACCACCAAGTTCGAAGCATCCCCCACTTATCCTGATGCCGTTCATCCGTCCGGCTCGAAGGCCCGCGTACTCTTGACGAGCGTCTTCGGTCCCTATGCCCAGGACGACGAATACGGCAGCCGGGTGATGAATCCGATGGAGCTTTATCATAATCAGGTGACACGCACCCAGGGCCCGTTTTCCTTGAGGATGTTTCATCGCAGTTGGGGCATCATGCTCATTCAGGCCAACATCGAAGCCCCCTGCACGCTCCTGGACTTCCCCACGCTGGACCGCTTCCTCGACGAGATTCGCGACAAGCAGTACGACGTGATCGGCATCACCTCGATCATTCCCAACGAGGCCAAGGTGAAGAAGATGTGCGAGCTGATCCGCCACTATCAGCCCGGCGCCAAGATCGTCATTGGCGGGCACATCGCCAATATTCCCGACCTGTATGAGAAGATCGACGCCGACTATATCATCCGCGGCGAGGGCGTGGCCTGGTTCCGCCGCTACCTGGGCGAGAGTACCGACCGTCCCATTCGCCACCCTGCCGTCAATTCGGGCCTGGGCACGCGGAACATGGGCGTCAAGGTGAGCGACGCCCCCGGCGACGTGGCCGCAGCCCTGATCCCTTCCGTGGGCTGCCCGCTGGGCTGCAATTTCTGCTCGACCTCGGCCATGTTTGGCGGCAAGGGCAAATCGTACAATTTCTACACCACGGGCGACGAGCTATTCGCCGTCATGTGCGAACTGGAACGCGAGATGGGCGCCAAGGCGTTCTTCTGCATGGACGAGAACTTCCTGCTCCATCGCAAGCGGGCCCTGCGCCTGCTGGAACTGATGGAGAAGAACGACAAGGCCTGGGCCTTGTACGTCTTCAGTTCGGCCAACGTGCTGCGTTCGTATACGATCGATCAGCTCGTCCGCCTGGGCATTTCCTGGGTCTGGATGGGCATCGAGGGCTGCAACAGTCAGTACGTCAAGCTGCAAGGCATCGATACCTTCGAGCTGGTCCGCGAGCTGCAGTCGCATGGCATCCGCGTGCTGGGCTCGACAATTATCGGCCTGGAAGAGCACACGCCGGAGAACATCGACGCGGCCATCGAGCACGCGGCCCGGCACGATACCGATTTCCACCAGTTCATGCTCTACACGCCCATCCCCGGCACGCCGTTGCACGCCGAGTTGACCGCCCAGGGCCGGATGAAGGACCCGTCCACGTTCATCCAGGGCGACATCCACGGGCAGTTGATCTTCAACTATCGGCATCCGCACATTCCCGCCGGCATGGAAGGCGAGTTCATGGTGCGGGCCTTCGATCGCGATTTCGAGCGCAACGGGCCGAGTACCCTGCGGATCGTCCGTACGACGCTGGCCGGCTGGAGGCGATACAAGAACCATCCGGACGCCCGTGTCCGCCGCCGTTTTGCCTGGGAAGCCCGCGAGTTGGCGACGACGTTCGCCGCGGCGACCGCCGGGGCCAAGATCTATTATCGGAAGAATCCGGCGATGCGGGCGAAGATGGCTGCCTTGCTCAAGGAGTTGCACAAGGAGTACGGCTGGAAGTCGTGGCTGATGTCGCTGCTGGCGGGGCCGTACGTCTACTGGAAGTTGCGCCGCGAGGAGAAACGTCTGGCTGCCGGCTGGACCTACGAGCCGCCGACCTTCTACGAGAAGAACGCCGCCTGCCACGACGCCTCAGCCGTTCCCTGCCGCTACGTGACGCCGCAGCCTGCCTCGCAGCCCAAGGCGAAGGGCAAGTTGCACCAGTTGGCCAAGGTTTGAGGACCGGCCGGTCGCGGCACCGGGTGGACGGAAACGAAAAACGACGGACGCTGGTCCAGATTTCGTCGCGGGTGGAGTTCGGCAAGGACGCCCTGAACCGTTAATCGACCATCCTGCGCTGGCTACCAGCAGCTCACTCCAAGCCCGACTCCTCAGCGCGTCGATCATGTCGGTAAAGATGGCGTTTCCAAACGGTGCTGGGTGTACGTCGCCGAACTTCTCCCAAGTACGGTCGGTTCCTTTCTCCTTGAGCATCGTTGTAGCCAATTAGCGAAGGCTGCGGCCCCAGACGGCCCGTGAGGGCATGCTCGCAAGTCTTTGCGTGCCAAATAGTTATGGCTTATCGTCCAGCAGCCATCACTAGAGCAGCATGGGGTCCCTGGAGCTAACCCGTGCTGCAAAGACGCTGCGGCTTAGGCTTGCATTTGTGCGCCCGTATACAATAATGGCAGAATCTTATCTGGCCGGGCGACCGCAGATCGCGCTCGGTTCTTCAGCCTGCGGGGAGCCAAGTTGTGTTGATCAACCGAGAAAGTTTGCCGCGAAACCTGGCATGGATCGCGGTTTTCCTTGTCGGGACCATTTTGGCGATTGTTGTCTACGGGGTCTGCAGCATGGGCAAATCGCGCTGGCCCGGCGGTAGCAGTCCGGCGGGACTCTCCTTCGGCGTTCTCGGCAGCCTGATCATGTTGTTCGAGTTGTTGCTTTGGCCCAGGAAAAAGGTGCGGGCATGGCGGATTGGCGCGGCGCGCGTCTGGATGCGGGCCCATATTTGGCTTGGTTTCTTGACGGTTCCGTTGATTGTGCTGCATAGCGGTTTCAGCCTCGGCGGGCAATTAAGCGCGCTGTTGATGACCCTCTTCGGAATCGTCATTGTGAGCGGTATCTTCGGCCTGATCCTGCAGCAATTCCTGCCGCGACTGATGTTCGAGCGCGTGCCCGCCGAGACGATCTACTCGCAAATCGATTACGTTGCCGAGCAGTCGTATTGGAGTGCCGAGGATTTGATTGAAGCCACCTGCGGCGAGCCGGTCAGCGAAGAGCGGTCGTTGCGGCCGCGGCTGCAGAAGGCCGAATCGGCGCAGGCCTTTGTCACGGTGGGCGCGGTGCGGACGGTTGGCAGCGTGCGGGGCAAAGTCCTCCAGACCCAAGTTCCTGCCACCGCCGTGATCGGCAGCGACATTCTCCTGGATAGCTTCTTGAAGACCGTTGGCCCCTACTTGCTTGAGGGTTGCAAGTGCGGCTTTCCTTTGCGATCGCCAGGTGCGGCCAGTGCTTTTTTTGGCGGCCTGCGCAATGATCTCGGCCCGCATGGCGGCGAAATCGTCGACGCCTTGGAAAGCCTTTGCGAGCAGCGACGCCAATACGATCTGCAAATCCAGATCCATGGATGGTTGCATAGTTGGCTGTGTGTTCATGTGCCCTTGTCGGTGGCCTTGATCGGCCTGATGTTCGTTCATAGCGTAATTGCCCTGAAGTATTGGTAACAGCCTGAGATGATGACACCGGTTACGGGCAGGCAGCGCGCTTCGCGCATACCGCTGGACTACTTCAAGACGGTAAGCCGTTGGGAGCGGCGCAAGCGGATTGCGACGGTCATGGCAGCCGTCGCGGCTGCCGCCTGGTGGACGGGCGGAACGTTCTTCAGCCGCCAGAATGCCGCCCTCCACTCTCCCGGCAGCTTGGCGAGCGTCCATCATACGTGGGAATCGCAGTGCTCGACCTGCCATGCCGACTTCCATCCGATCCGCGACGATGCCCTGGGTACGCGCTGGGAAAGCGGCACGGCCACGTCCGACCAGAAATGCCAGGCCTGTCACCGGGGTGGCGAACATCATCCCCTGAAGCAAGGAAGCGCGGCCCCCGGTTGTTCGTCATGCCATCAGGAGCATCAAGGCACGCAGGCTTCGCTGCTGCGGATGGACGACGCGGCTTGCACGCGTTGCCACCAGGAAATCGATCAACATCTCGGCGGCAAGCCGTCGTCCATGTCGAGCGTGGCCAACGTCGCTCGCTTTGACAAAGAGCATCATCCCGAATTCGCGTCGGCCCAAAAAGATCCCGGCCACCTGAAGTTCTCGCACTATCGCCACTTGACGCCCGGCCTGGTCAATAATCCGGGTGGAGATAAGACGGTTCTGACCTTGGCCCGCATCCCGGACCCGGCCCAGCGCGAGCGCTACCGGCGTCCCGGGCAAAGTGACGATTCGCCTGTCCAGCTCGATTGCGGGTCTTGCCATCAAGTCGATGGTGGCGATTTCAAGATGACTGGCGTCGCCGGCATATCCCAATCGCTGCTCCCCGCGCGATTGGCGGGCGACTACATGCTGCCGATCACCTACGAAAATCAGTGCCAGGCCTGCCATCCACTTTATAAGACGCCCGGAGTCGTGCATCACCGGCAAACGCCGCAAGAAATCCACCAGGATTTGCAGCGGGCATTCGCGGAGGAGTATTTGCAAGGCAATCGGGAATTGCTGGAACGATTTGTGCCGCCGGAACCGTTGCCGAATTCGCGGCTTGCCGTGGATGAGACGATGGACAAAACGATCCGTGGCAAAATCGAGACTGCCGAGAAGGTGCTCTCCCAGGAGTATTGCGGAAAGTGCCACGAGCCGGTGTCGTTAGGCCCCGGATTGCAGCCGGTCGTGCCACCCCACGTGCCGCAGGTCTGGTTTCAACGTGCCAGGTTCGATCACCGCGCGCACCGGGCGATCGATTGCCGGGAGTGCCACGCGGCGGCCTACGCCGATGCCCCGAGCCCATCGCGAGAGAGCAAGGACGTACTCATACCGCAACGCGACTTGTGCCTGAAATGTCATAGCCCGCGGTCCCAGTCGGCATCTGTGCCAATAGGCGGCGCCCGGTTTGATTGCGTCGAGTGTCACCGCTACCATAATGGCGCGGCGCCCTTGGCGGGCAGTGGGGCAGAGGCGGAAGATCCCGTCCACAAGCTGAGCGAGGAAGAATTTGTAGCTGGCAAGACCGGGAAGTGGAGGGAAGGCAGCCCATGATTATCCAAGTGTCACAGAACCGAAAAGCGAATCGTCCCCACAGGATCCGCGCATGATCGTTCAAGAACTCCACCATATTCAGCGCGAATACGGCTGCTTGCCGGAGGACCAGCTTAGGGCCCTTGCCGCGCGTATCAAGCAGCCCCTGCATCGCTTGCACGAGGTCGCCAGTTTCTTTCCGCATTACCAGTTGCAGCCGGCCCCGGCTGTCGCAGTCAAAGTGTGCTGCGACATGGCATGTCATCTGGCCGGCGGCGAGAGCCTCTGCCGGCATCTTGAGGAAGCGGGCAAGCAGGCCCCTGGCCAGGTCTCCGTCAAGCGTGTTTCCTGCCTGGGCCGGTGCGACGGCGCGCCGACCGTCTGCATCAACGAGCGGGTGTATTGGAACAAGTCTCGAACCGAATTGGAAAACCTGGTGCAGACTGCCCTGGCGCGGCAGCCGCTCCCCAGGCAAGTGACCGACAAGCCCGCCCCGCGTTGGCAAATCGATCCCTACGGCGACCGGCCCCGCTACGAAGTGGTTCGCCGTTGGGCCGAGGCCTGGCAGGCCGATAACGACGCCGATCCTGGCCGGAAGCGGGTCCGGCTCGGCGACCCCATCTTGAAGATTCTGGAGGAAGGAAACCTCCGCGGCATGGGGGGCGCCGCCTTTCCCACGTTCCGCAAGTGGGCCACCGTTCGCGGCGCGACGGGCGAAGCGAAATACGTGGTGTGCAATGGCGACGAAAGTGAGCCGGGCACATTCAAAGATCGCGATCTGCTCATCTTTGCCCCGCACCTGCTGGTCGAGGGAATCACCATTGCAGGGCTCGTCAGCGGCGCCGAGCGGGGTTATATCTATATCCGCCACGAGTACGAAGAGCAGATTGAAGCCGTTCGCGCCGAGATCGCCAGGGCGGCCGGCGAGGGATTCTGCGGCGCAAATATTCTTGGCACAGGCATCGCTTTGCCCCTCGAAGTCTTCGTCAGTCCGGGCGGATACATTTGCGGTGAGGAAAGCGCGCTGCTCGAGGCCATGGAAGACCGGCGGGCCGAGCCGCGGAACAAGCCGCCGCTTCCGGTCTATGAAGGCCTGTATGGCAAGCCGACCATCGTCAACAATGTGGAAACCCTCTCCTGGGTCCCTGGCATGGTGTTGCGCGGCAGCGCCTGGTATCGAGACGCCGGGGCGCACGGAGCCGCGGGGATGCGTTTCGTTTCCATCAGCGGTCACGTTGCCCGGCCGGGCGTTTATGAGGTCCCCTTCGGCCAAACCGTCCGCAAATTGATCTACGATTCGGCGGGCGGCATGTCGGGGGGCCGCAAGCTCAAAGCCATCGCCACCAGCGGGCCATCGGGCGGCTTCCTGCCGGCCGTGATCGATCTGACTCAGGTCTCGCCGAAGTTCGTGGAAGGGCTGCGGCGGCGGGGCGTGGTCGGCGGCGACGCCGCGCAACTCGACATCCTCGACCTTCCGCTCGATCCCAGCCTGCTGCAGCCGTTCCCGGATTTCATGCTCGGCGCCGCTTTCGTGGTCTATGGCGACGATGCCGACATGCTGGTCGAGGCGCTGAATTGCCTGGAGTTCTACCGCAACGAATCGTGTGGGAAGTGCCTGCCCTGCCGCGTGGGAACGCAGAAGATGGTGGAGATGGCCGGCGACCTGCTCGCCGGAAAACGCCACGAAGAGCTCGCCACGCTGGAGGACCTGGCGCAGACCATGCTTTTGACCGCGATCTGCGGCCTGGGGCAGGTTGCCGCCAATCCGCTCCGTTCAGTCCTGCGGTTCTTTCGCCAAGACCTTGACAAACATGCGAAGGGCTGACCATGTCTTCCTTTGAAGAGTCTGAATTCGAAGAACTGATCGGCGACCAGATCGTCACCGTGCGGCGCTCCCATGAAGAACTCTTGGCGCAGGGCGAGATCGAACTGGCCATCGACGGCCACAAGGTCCGCATCTCGCGGATCACCAAGGGCTACGACCCGGTCGGCAAGAAAGCGACGTCCCGCCTGACGACGATCTACGACGCGGCTAACCAGTTGTACGTCAAGGAACTGCAACAGAAGAATCCCATTCCGATTCTTTGCCATCGCGAGCACATGACGCCGGTGGGTGTATGCCGGGTGTGCGTCGTCGATGTCAAAGGCGCGCCGCGCCTGGTCCCGTCCTGCCAGAGGCCGATCGAGCCCGGCATGGAAGTATCGACGATCCTCACCAGTCCGCGTGTGCGCTCTTCCGTCACCACGCTCGTGGAATTGCTTTTGAGCGATTACCATCCGCCCCGCGACCAGAACTCCGAGTATGGCGAAACGGGCGAGAACGAGTTGGAGGCCATCGCCCGCACCCTGGGGATCACGAGCAGCCGCTTTCCGCGCGGCGCGGACAAGCGGCCTCGTGACGATTCTTCACTCTTGATCAGTGTCGACCACAATGCCTGCATTCTTTGCGACCGCTGTATTCGCGGCTGCAATGAGATCCGCGCCAACGAGGTTCTGGGGCGCATGGGCAAGGGTTACACGGCGCGCATCGCCTTCGATCTTGACGACCCGATGGGAAGTTCGAGTTGTGTCGCTTGCGGCGAGTGCATGGTTTCCTGCCCCACGGGGGCCCTCACCAACCGGGCGGTTGTTGGCAAGGGGCTTGCGGTGGAAGGTGAAACCGTCGGTCCGGAAGAGCTGGCTAAGCACCCGCTGTTTGCGGGCATTTCCCTGCCGTTTCTCCGCTGGAACCGCAATGCCGTCGTGAGGCGGCATTTCCAGGCGGGGGAAACGATTTGCCGCGAGGGCGAATACGGTTCCACGGCCTTCATCATGGAAAAGGGCCGCTTCGAGGTCCGCATCAAGTCGCCCATGAGCGAGGTCGAGAAACAGAAGGGCGGCATTTTCAGTTTCTTCAGCCGCTTTGCCGTCGGCCTCGGCAAACGCGACCCGGGCAGCGACGAGCGCCAACCGTTTATCCCTGTCGATGCGCCGATTTCCTTGCGGCACGGCGACCCGGTGGCCGTGCTGGATCCGAGCGACGTGCTCTTCGGCGAAATGACCTGCATGAATCAGTACCCGCGCTCGGCCACCGTGACCGCCCTGGAAGATTGCACCGTGCTGGAGATCCTCCGCAACGTGCTGTACATGTTGCAGCGGAACGAGGCCTCGCGTAAAGTGCTCGACGAAGTCTACCGCCGCCGCACTTTGGAAACGCACCTGCGGAGCGTGAAGATGTTCGCCGCCTTGATCCCCGACCCGGCGGAATTCCATCGCTTTGTCGAGTTCCTGCGGCCGAAGGTGCGGTTGGTACGCGTTCATCCGGGCCAGGTCATCGTCCGCCAGGGTGATGTGGCCGACCATTTCTATATGGTCCGCTCCGGGTTCGTCAAAGTCAGCCAGACCAGGCAGGGCGTCGAGCAGGTCTTGAATTACATCGGCCCGAGCGGCTATTTCGGCGAGATCGGCCTGCTCGGACACCTCGCCGCGACCCTGGGCATTTCCACTCCCGGCGTTCGCGTGGCCACCTGCAGCGCGCTGGACCACGTCGATCTCGTCCGCTTGGAAAAGAACACCTTCCTCGAACTGCTGGAGATGTTTCCGCAAGTCCGGCAGCACGTCCTGCAAGTCGCCCGCGAAAACCTCCGCATCAACGAACTGCAACACTCGCAACTCGAGCAGGTCCCGCTGGGCGAATTTCTCGACCAGGGCCTGATGAATGCCGGAAATGTCCTTGTGCTCGATCTGGAGCGATGCACGCGTTGTGACGAATGCACCAGGGCCTGCGCCGACTCCCATGGCGGTGTCACGCGACTGATCCGCGAGGGCCTCCGCTTCGACAAGTTCCTGGTTGCCACGTCGTGCCGGTCATGCCTCGATCCTTATTGTCTGGTAGGATGTCCGGTGGCGGCGATCGAGCGGACCGAAGCCGGCGACATTCATATCAAGGACACGTGCATCGGCTGCGGCAAGTGCGCCGAGAACTGCCCTTACGGCAACATCAACATGGTCGGCCTGGACACGGGGGAAACGACGGCCGATCCGAGTGATCCGGGGCGGCGGGTCGCCGTCCAGCGGCACAAGGCTACGACCTGCGACAAATGCGGCGGCATCGATCAGCCGAGTTGCGTCTATGCCTGCCCGCACGAAGCCGCGCACCGCATGGACGGAAAAGAATTGCTGGAACTGGTAAGGCAACGCAAGGCAAGAGGGTAACGGCAATGCAGCGCAAAGTGCTCCTAGCGACTGTTCTAGCGGCCCTGGTCGCGGCCGCGCTCACGGTGCGGTCGAGGCCCTTTTCTCTGGGGCAGGAGCGGATCCCCGCCCCCGCGCCTTCCCCGCTCCCGGCCGCCGCACAAGCGAACGCCTATTTGGGTGTCGGTTCTTGCGCCTCGCCGGCCTGCCACGGCGGTCCTGACTCGGCGGAGAACAATAAGCGACGGGGAAAATGGAACAGCGCGTACACGGTCTGGGTGGAACACGACGCGCACGCAAAAGCCTACTCTGTGCTCTATTCCCCCGAATCGAAAAAAATCCTGCGAAATCTCGACCACTTGGATCCCACGGCCGATCCGCAGCCCTATCGCGATGTCCGTTGTTTGTCCTGTCACGGCGACCATGGGTACACGGTGCCCGTCGCCAAGACCCCGGAAGAGGGCGGGGCTTGCCTGGCCGACGGCGTTGGTTGTGAGGCATGCCATGGCGCAGCCCGCGAATGGCTCGCCGAACACACGGTTCGCACCTGGAACAAGGCCGACACCAAAACGCACCGCGACACGCATGGGCCGGCGGCGGACCATGATGGCCGCATGGTGAACACTAGCGACATGGCCGTGCGGGCAGGCATCTGCGTCGACTGTCACATCGGCTCGCCGGGGGCGGCCGGTATGCCGGCGCGGAACATGGATCACGATATGATCGCCAGCGGCCATCCGCGGCTGACGTTCGAGATGAGCGCATTCCTGGCGAACATGCCGCACCACTGGGATGATCACGTGGAGAAAGGTCGCGACGACTACGCAGCCCAGGTTTGGGCCGTCGGTCAGATCGCTTCCACGCAGGCTGCTTTGCAACTGCTGGCCGCCCGGGCAAGAGCGGCTGAAGCGGCGGCCGCCGCAGGGCCTTCCGAAACGGACCGCTGGCCGGAGCTTTCCGAATACGATTGCTACACCTGTCATCACGGGTTGGCGATGAACGGCTATCGGCAGAATATCAAAAGCGCGGGGAAGCCGAGGAAACTCGGTCGTTATGCGTGGGGGACATGGTACTTGCCGATGACGTGCCTCTTGCTCGAAAAGGGCCCCTTTGAGCCAGCCAACCCGGCAAGTGTCCTGGCGCGTGTCGACCGCGTGGCACGCCTGCTGGAGGATCCAATTCCCGCCCCATCGGCTGTTCGCGCGGTAGCCGATTCGGCCGCCCGAGAAATGCAGTCCCTGCTTGATGGCGTGAAGAAGGCCCGCTACGACCGGCAAGCCGTCGACCGTATGCTCCAGGCAACCAAGGACCACCCGTCCAAGAGTTGGGACGAGGCCTGCGGACAGTATCTCCTCTTCCGCAACGCTTGTTCCAAGGACCCGCGATTCACGGAGCCGCTTGCCGCGGCTCGCAAACTGCTTCAGTTTCGTGATGAGAAGCGAGACCATGGTCCGCCGATTCAATACAACAGTCCACGGGACTTCGATCCGGGCAAATTCAATGACACAATGAATGAACTCCGCGCGCTTCTGCCTCGATAGCGAGATATTGCCATGACTTGTCAAACCCGCTTGCGCTGTATTCTTCTGTCCCTCTGCCTCAGTGCATTCGGCGTCGCGATCTGGTTCTGTTCGGCCTCCTGGGGAGAGCCGACCGTGCAGGCCGCTGCCCCGGCGGACGCGGCCGTCGCCGGGCATGGTTCAGCAAAGTATCAGGGCGCCCGCGAGTGCGCCCGCTGCCACACGGCGCCTACCGCCGACGACGTGGCAGATGGGATTACCCGGTACTTCGACCTGACGGAGTGTGCGACCTGGGCCAAAAAGGACAAGCACTCGCTCGCGTATCGCGTGCTGAAGAACGCGCGAAGCAGGCAGATGGGGCAGTTGCTGGGGATCAAGCCGGAAAAGGACGCCAGTTGCCTGAGTTGCCACGCCGTCAACGTCGATGCCGGCCAAGCTGTCGAAGTCACTGTGCTCAATGTTCAAGAGAAAGGCGTCAGTTGTGAAGCCTGTCACGGGCCGGCTTCTAATTGGGTCGACGATCATTGGCATCCGAATAAATGGCGAAACAAATTGACGCGTGAGCAAAAGACCGCCAAAGGGCTGGTCGACCTCCGCGACGTGGTGACCCGCGCGGAAGTCTGTTTATCTTGCCACGTGGGCAACGCGCAACAAGGCAAAGTGGTGACCCATGAAATGTTTGCCGCCGGCCACCCACCCATTTCCGGCTTTGAAATTGAGACCTTTGCACGGGCCATGCCGCCGCACTGGAAACCGGCGTCGGATCAACCGCTGGAAATCCGCAAGCAGTATTCCGACCAGCGAGATCCGGATCAAGTTGAGGCGATGTCTTCCACGCGGATGCTGATCATCGGCGGGCTAGTCGCCCTGCGGAACTACGCGGGTCTGATGGGTGACAACGCCAGGCTCCGCTTGCGATTGCAGGCTGACGCCTCGGCTGTGAAAGCGGCCGCATCCGCTTCGGGTGCGACCGAGTTGGCATTCTACGACTGCCAGGCCTGCCACCATGAGCTGACGGTCGATAGTTGGCGGCAGAAACGCAGATTGCCTGGTCGGCCGGGGCGGCCGGCGCCTCGTGCCTGGCCCATCGCCCTGGGCAAGCTTGCGGCAGCAGCCTGCGGTGAACACCGGGCGTCCCTGCTGGACGCGCTGCAAAAGTTCTATCAGGCGATCGACAAACAGCCTTTTGGCGCCCCGCAGGACCTTGTGGTCGCTGCTGACCAGCTCAGGGAAAGGGCCGGCGAGACAATTCGCTTCGTTGAAACGGAACGGTTCAACGAAGCGCAGGGAATGGGAGTCTTGAAGGCGATTTGTGCCAGCGTCGCACGGGAACTGCCGGACTTTGAAACCGCGCGGCAGTTCGGTTGGACGGCTCTAATCGTTTATCGTGAGTTGCCGCAGGATCTTCACAGTAAGCAAATCGACGAAGTCCTCGAGACGATGAAGGCAGAATTATCGCTGGTTATTCCCTCGCGCGAAGAAGAAATGCCCGATAAGACCGGGGCCAGCCTGGCCGAGGCGAGCGAGCCGGACGAGTGCGTATGTGTCGCCAATAAGTCGGTACCGCAGACACTTGCCGCGGCTGCCAGGTATGACCCGCTCGAATTCCGAAATCACTGCAAAGCGTTGTCGGCCATCTTCGAGTCAGGCAAGAAGGCGGATTTGCACCCGTAGTCACTTTATCGCACGGGATCTCGCGAGGGAAACATAAGCAAGCGATAACCAAAAAGAGGGTGCAACTCGCGAAGCAAAAAGCAGTCATGACTCGTCAATCATTGCGACCGAGCGGGGGGCCTGGCAAGCAAGAGCAGGTTAAGCAAGCGATAACCGCAAAGGAAACGTAAATCGCGAAGCAAAAAGAAGTCAAGACTCGCCAATCACAGCGACCGCGCGGGGGCCTTGGCAAGCAAGAGCAGGTTGCTGACAATCAATCTCCGACACATGTCGATCCGTGGTGGAACGAATTGGGCCCCGACTGGTGGCGAGAACCAAGTCAGTAGCCGACCCGCTTACGGGTCGTCGGGATTGACGACGGAGATTCCTTCCAGGCGGGCAACCTCGACGAGATGCTTGTCGGAGGAGACGAAGTGGTCGAGGCGAAGTTTTGGCCATAATTCCAGCGCTGCGCCCAGTTGGAGCGCGTCGAGCGTCCGAAGCCGCCGCACTTTGGCGTGTTTTTCGAGTAGTTTCTCCGCCATTTGCTGCTGCGGCCGGAGCAGATTCTTGACGAAAAGCCTTTTTCTGTCGATGTCGGCGGCAAAGCGTTTTTTGACGAGCCGGTAATCGGTCTCGTCGATCTTGCCGTCGCGAACTTTCTGACTGAAGACCGATTGCATCTCGATCACCGTGAGCGAGGAGATGAAGAACTGGCTCGCGGCATCAGCCAAGAGCGCCAGCATTTTTGGCGTACCAGTTTCCACATGGTAAGCCTTGGCCAAGGCGCAAGAATCGAGAAAATAGCTGGGCATTAGAAGCGGTCGTCGCGCTCACGGACGAAATCTTCGGCAAGCGAACCTGGAATTTTGGCGAGCGCCCGCTGGACCTCCTCAAGCGTGACGGTGGGATCCGCCTCGGCGGAGATGAGCGGCACGTAGCCCTCGTCAGAATCTTCGCCGGCGAACGCGGCACGAATGACGGCCACTTCCACCCGTTCCTGCTCGTGTAAGTCGAGCGGCGCGAGGGGGCGGAGCTTGCCAGCTTCAAAGATCGCGGGAACGTATTTGGTTTCCATACAACAATTATACCCTACTTTGCCGGGTAGAATTGTCACACGCGAGCCATTGTTCGTCAACGTCCCTTTCCGCCCCGGGAACGCTGGGGGAGCAAGCGAGGTTTGGGAGATCAGGCGGCTGGCCGCCTAATCCCCCAAAGCTCGCTTGCCAAGTGTTTTCTTCAGATTCTTGCGGAAATCTCGCCGCGACGGGCCTGCAAAAGGGGTATCGCTAGTTGGCATACGGTGGCAGATTCCAGACACACGGCTAAATCACAGTTAATCCACCGGCTCTGCCGGTGAGAACCGTAAAGGCTCTGCCGTTTCCTGCGTGAACAGGGGGACGGTTGGCCTTCAGTAAACGAGTACGAAATGTTGTTGATCCCCGCCAATGTTGGCTGGGGGTATCGGTTTCAATTGGGATTGCGTACAATCAGTTTTGGAGGCGAGCCGATGACTCTCAGCATGGATCAAGTACGGGCCATCCAAGATGGCGAGGCAGTTCCGGTAGTCCCCCCCGAGGTCGGGGAAGAGTGCATTCTCCTTCGGAAGGATGTCTACGACCGCGTGCGAAGTGTTATCGAGCAGGACGATCTCCCTTCTCCCCGTGCGATCGCGGGTCTTGTCCGGGTAACACTCGACGAGGATCAGTTCGACGACTACGGGGACTGCAAGCGATGAATCGCGGCGACGTCGTCACGGTGGATTTCTCCCGGTACGACCCCGGGGACAAAGTGCGCCCTGCACTCGTTGTGCAGAACGACCGCGACAACGCGCGTATGGCGAAGACTATCGTGGCGTTCATTACGAGCAATCTTCATCGCGCCGCAGCGAATGCCCAGTTTCTCATTGCAAAGCAATCACGCGGATTTCCGCCTCTCGGGTCTTCGCCGGGATTCCGTGGTGAACTGCTCGAACGTCTACACAATCCGGCAATCGGATGTGACACGAGTCATCGGACGACTCACGGAAGCCACTATGGAAGAGATCGATGCCTGTCTCAAGGCGGCACTGGGAATCCGCTGAACCTCCGGAGATCAAAGGAGTCATAACGTGCAGGTCTCCAACTGATAGGAAATTTAATCTGTTTCAGGCAACCCTCATGTGGACCAAGTCGGCCGTTGTATCGTGTTCAATATCGGGGGGAACAAATTCCGCCTGGTTGTGGTGGTTCACTTCAACCGGGGGAAGGTCTACATCCGGCACGTAATGACCCACGACGAATATGACAGCGGCACGTGGAAAGGGGATTGCTAATGACAATTTCGAAGCTGCGGGGAAACGCCAGAGACCGTTACTTTGATCTAGTCGTCCAGTTTCCGCTCCGCCCCATTCATTCGGATGAGGAGTTGGAGGGAGCGGTCAAAATGGTCGATTCGCTCCTGGACCGTCGTGACCTTGCCCTGGAAGAAGAGGATTACCTGGAGGTTCTTGGCGACCTGATCGAGCGGTACGAGAGCGAGGCTCACCCCATGGCCCCGGTCTCCGATGCGCAAATGCTCGGTCATCTCATCGAAGCCAAGGGCGTTTCCCAGACGGAGATTTGCAGCGCTAAGGGAAAAGCCGACTCCACGATCTCGGAGGTTCTCAAGGGCAGGCGTTCCTTGAACCGGAGCCACATCGGCAAACTGGCAAGGTACTTCAACGTGCCGCCCGGCGTGTTCGCTTTTTAACAAGGACGGGCGAGCGCGGCGCGCAAACGTTGGGGTCCGGAAAGGGAAGCCGCGGTCATCGCCGCACGAAGTGCTGAGTCGGCCTGAATCCAGGCGCCGGTCAGTTGGGCGACCGCGGTCTGTAACCAGTCGACCTGATACATCAACGGCTCTCCAGGCTCGTCAAATGCGCAAACAGTTCGGCGGTGGTATAGCGTTTTTCGTCCGACTGCTCCTGGCGGCGAAACTCTTCGTCGCTGAAGTGCGGTTCCCAAGGCTCGTAATCCGACAAGTCAACCGCCGGGACAAGGTGTCCCAGCACTCGCCCCGACGGGTCGCACAGTTCCAGCGGCTCGGTGAGGTTGTGAAGCTTACTGCGAAGAATTTCGTCTATAATCACTCGCGTCATTTGCGCCTCCTTATAATGAGCCAGCCGATTCCGAAGCACTCCTCACAAGTATACTGTCCCGCGCGCCTGCTTGCAATATCCGCGACAAGCAGAATTGAAGCAGGCGAGGACGTCTAGCCAAATCGGGTAGAGTCGAGAAGTGGCGCAGTGGTAGGGGCGGCCTATCTGTTGCCGGTGCCTCAGTAGCATCGCCATGCTCCGTTTCCACTTCCCGCTCATCGAACCGGACGGGCGGATTTACCGCATCCGGCTCTCGGACAAGGTTCATGGTTTCGCCCACGTGTGGCGCCGGGGAAGTTTGCGAATGTTCAGCAGTCCAAGCTCACGCTCCAGATAGCTGTCGGGAAACTGGTCGTATCTTTGTCCATTCGACTCAAACTTCCGCCACAGCCACCGACGGACCCGGCGGCAGACGTGCGTATGCATGTCGATGAAGGCGATCATCGTCGCGTGCATCTTCCTTTCCCTCATTTTCCTTTCTTCTCAATGAGCGGCAACAGCCGCGAACGGCCGGACCATTTTGGGAAAGGAAAATGGGGGAAAGAAAGATATAGTTCATCCAGATTACGCACGGTATGATCGATCCGGAGACCGCTGAACAGCGGCCATCCCAGGTATCGCACGACGCTTGACTGACGTACTTTCGTGTTGTAGACTGCCCATCATGTCCTCAAGTCTTTGCGGGCAATGGGGTTACGGCGTGTTTTCGCGCGGCGTTCTGGCCGCCGTCTGTAGGAGCTGACGAATCCGGCGGAAAATTTCCCCCCCTGCCGCAATTTTTTCACTCGCCGAAACACCTTGCTGGGAAACCAGATAGGGCGACCGCGCAGGAGCAGACGGCGCGGCGGAAAAGGAAAACACGGTCGGCGCCCCTTGACATTAACCGATAATTATGGATAATCATGGATAGTTACGATTTGTTGTTCTTTGACAATTTGGTTTTGCGACGCGCCGCGGAGGCGCGTCGCGCAAGGAAGGCGCGGCCTCGTCAGCCGCGCCGCTTGGAGGATTGCGCCCTGCTCGCCGCGCAATGCTCCTCTCCGGACCGCACAATCACGCGGGGTCGCATTCCACGTTTGCATGTACACGCCAGTGATTTCTGAAAGACGAATCGTGCGGGCCCTGAAAGTCCAGGTACACAGTGGACCGCGCGCAGTGGACCGCGAAAAAAAGCATTCTTGGTTCGGAGGCGACGCTTTGCGGATGTCACGGATTCCGCGAACAGATGATGCAAGTGGACAATCGGGCAAACAATCTTGCCCAGTTATCGCCCGCGGGCAAGAAATCTTGCCCACTCTTGCCCTCCCTCTGTCTTCTATATACGTTCCACCCGAAGAAGTGCAGACCTATGTTTTCCCCGCGTTTTCCCCAGTGTTTTAAAATGCGATACCAGTCCGATGGTGATGGCAAATCCCATTAGTCGTGGTATAAAATGGCCAAGAAACGAGACGAAAACTGATTTCGGGCAAGAAGGGCAAAAATCCCCCGTCGGTAGCGTGTGTCAACTCGATTCAACTTCGGCGCATGAAAAAAGCAACTACCCGCCAAGATGTCGAACGCCCGTAGGTCAGGCCGACCATGTACCCATGTCGGCCTGACCTACTTGATATTGTGTACGCATGCCGTCGATTACCGAACGGGCTCCCGCGGCGGAACGGGAAGCGCCTCCCGAGCGGTCGGCGGCGGCATTTGCACGTGCGGCGCAACGATCGGCCGGTAGATGTCCGTGTCGAAAGGATCGTCGCTGACCCGCCAGACCTTGCCGTCGCGGAGGTACATCCGCTGCTGCTCTTCCTGATTCAGGGGCCGCGCCCCAATGCGGCCGAAAACGGCCAGTTGGTTGCCCGACTCATCGACGGCGCGATCGCGGTCCACGCCCTTGGAAATCGCCAGTGCCCGCCCTCCTTTGGGCAGCGGAAAGGTGGCGATCAATCTGGGCGCGGGCCGCGGACTGAACCCGATCGAACCGGGTGTTTCCGGCGAAGTCAACTGCAAAACGCGCAGCCCATTACATCCGTCCGCCAGGTAGGCGAACTCGCTGGCGTTGGTGATTCCCAGTTTGACGTCGTTGAGATCGTTGATGCAACCGTCCGCGTTGTAGACCTGGTCTACGACGGGCCGGGGCGGGCTGGTGATATTCAGGATCACCAACCCCTGCCGGCCGGCGGCTACGTAAGCGTAGGTGCGGGCCAGGTAGATATTGCGGGCCTCGGCCAGGGGCAGGGCGGTAATGACTCGCGGTTGGTCGAGACGCGTCGTATCGATAACCTTGATTCCTTCGCTGTCGCAAACATATCCGAAGCGGAACTGCACCTGCACGGCCGTCGGGCATTTCAGGGCGTCGTTGCCGATCACGCAGGTGACCTTCGGATGCGTCGGATCGTCCACAGACACCACCACCAGTCCGGCATCGCAACAAACATAGGCATAGGCCCCCACGATCGTGACGTTTCGCGCTCCGCAGAGCAGATTGCCGGGGTTGAAGGTCACGTCGCGTTTAAGAAAATTGTTCAGCGGATTTCCATCGAGCAGCGTCCCCGCGCCGACCAGGATCAGGCCCTCGTACTTGTCGGCCACGTACAGGTATCCATACATGGCGGCGACCTTCTGCTCGTGATTCTCCGCCCGATGCGTGCGCGTGGGGTCGGGGGCGATGGTGGCCGGCGACGCGACCGCGGTGGCGTACTTTGTGGCGACGTAGAAGCGTTGCCCCAAGGGCGACACGGGCGCGGTCGTGATTCGTTCCGAAAAGGCCTTGTCATCGATGAAGGCGATGTCGAAGACGCGCAGCCCTCCCTCGCCGCAGGCGGCATAGAGATACTCGCCGCGGGCCTGCAGGCTCAGGATCTCGCTCTTGCGGAAGGCGTGCAGGACATTGTCGCTGATGTCCTGGCCCGGATGGTGGTGGGCGTTGCCAAGGATGAAGCCGTGCTCGACGTGCTCGCGGTAATCGTCCGGGTAAGCCAGCGAGTGCAGGCTGCTGCCGATGACGGCCTGCGGTTCGTCCCGCTCGGTCACGTCCACAGCATACAATCCGCGATCGCCCGCGGCCACCCAGCAGTAGCGGCCGATGAAGTTGACGAAGTTCGTGCCCTGCATGAGAAGCTGGGCCATGATTGCGTTATTGTCCTCGAACTTCGATAGGTGGCAGTCGCTGCACATCTTGGTCTCGAACGTGCCGGGCCGCGCGAGCCGCGTCGGCCCGAGGGCGACGCCTTTGGGCAGCCCGCCGCGCACGGTGTGGGGGACGTTGGTGCTGAAGGCGATGCCGCTGAACCCCTCGCCGGAGATCGTCTGCTGCTGCACGTAAATCGATTCCCGGTTTGCGTTGTACGAGCCCACGTGGATCGCACAGGAGGACCGCGCCGGACCAATCCGGTTGCCCGTTGCATTGCCGTCGCGGGCCAGCATGAACACGTCGTCGCGGAGGGTTTGGAAATTGTAGGAGATGTAGTTTTTCGATACATCGCCCTCGAAGTGCAGGCTGGGCATCTTCATATTCGCGCGCTGGGGAAGATGGCAGCCAAAACAGCTCGGATTCCAGGAACTGTGGCAGGCGATGCAGCTCATGCTATTTTGTTGATGCGCCCATTGGCATTCGCCTGGTTTGCCTCCCCACGTGAGCTTGCCGTCGGGGCCGAATCCGACAGTCTTCGCCATGTGCGAGCGGACGTTGTAGTGGTCGTTGGCCGGATCGATGGTGTCGGCGGTTTGCACGACCTCCCAGCCAAGATCCGGCTCCACGACGGAATTCTGATAAACTCTCTCTTGCCCTCTTTCCCAGCGCCGTTCGAATCGCGGCTTGCCAAAGGGAGTTCTCAGGATTGCCAGGTTGTGTCCTCCGGGCGGCGAAGCGGGCCCCGTGGTCACCAGTTCTGCCCGCTTGCTGGCCGATCCATGGCAGTCCTCGCAGCGGATCTCGATGGCCGCACGGACCTCGCCGTAGAGCTTGGTGTTTCCGTGGCTGTCCTGGCTGAAATGGCAGTCGGCACAGTGCATGCCGCGTTCCAGGTGGACGTCGAGAAGATGCACAGGAACCCCTTCACGACGCTTGCCGGTCTGCCGTTCGACAGTGTTGGCCGGGACCATGGCGGCCATGAGTTTGTCCGTGCCGACGTCCGGCACGATGTCGCCCTTGTAGTCGAGCATGTTGCCAGCGCGGTCCTTCTTATAGACCGCCCGGAACACCCAGCCGTGCCCGTGAAAATCGGCGAACTGGGTGTGTCGCGCGCGCGAGTTCAGATCGGCGACATGTGCCAGGAATTCGGGATCAGACCAGTTGCCCCGCGCGGAAGACTCATCGGGATTGGACATGTGGGCGCGGACCAGTTCTTCGGCAGTGAGGTGTTTCTGCCGGGAAGGATACATCAATTCGCCGTCGGTCTCGTTGTCCCACCACATGAAGCCCAGATAACTGTTCATGACGTTGGTTCCGGGATGGATGTGGCAGGCAATGCACTGGCTGCTGGGAATGGAGAGCGTGAACTGGTGCGCGATCGGATGCCCGGAGCAATTTTTCGGAATCGCCGAGTCCGGCGAAAAACTTGTACCCGCATTGCCAAAACGGGCGTAGGGGCCCGAATGGACGGGCGAGCGATCATTGGCATAGATCACGTGGCACGCGCTGCACCCGCTCGATCGGTAATCGCCCGCGTGATCGTTGGTTCCCAGAAAATTCAGCGTCGGGTCGAGCAAGCGCGTCTTTTGCAGGCCGAGAAAAACCGGATCCGTGCGATTGGCCGTGCCCAAACCGCGGTTGCTGAGCCGCGTGCGCGGCCGCCCGGGATCGTCTTCGGTTTCCGGGATGCCGGTTTCCGGCCGAAACCTCCCGCCCCGTTCGAAAATTCGAAGAATGTTACCTGGCTGGGAAATCTCAAATCGCGGCAGCGGATCAAGGTAGGCTAGCACCGCCTGCTTGTCCATTTCCTCGGCCGACGGCGGCGGAACATTCTGAATTCTCTGCGGCACGCCGTTCATGCTATAACTCTCGCCATAGCCGGGCCGCTTGTTCGGTACGGCCCCGTTGTTATAAAGCGCGGCTCCCCAGAGCATGCAGCCGTGTGTCATCATGCTCTTGCGGACGGCGAGGGTTTCCTGGGGATGGCAACCGCCGCAAGTCGTGGCGGCGACGCGCAAATCCCCCGGATTGAAGAACCGCACGAACTCCGGCGATTCATGGTTCAGCAAGGCATAAGAACGGACCGGATTGCCCGAGGGGGGCCATGCCTCGGGGAATCTCGGCTGGATATGGGCTTTCGTGACGGTTGTCGCGAGCGGATCACCGCCGTGGCAATCGGTGCATCCGAGCCGCACGATGGGCTTGCCGTCAATGCGCTTGCTGTGCATGTCACTCACGCCCTGGTGGCAGCGCACGCAACCCTGGCTCTTGCCTGCCGCTTCCGCTTCTGTTTGCCGCAGTAGATCGTAACTGGAAGCGCCCGGCAAGGCGGAATTCCCTGCCGGCGTATAGTCCGCATGCGGTTCTGCGATGGCCATGTTTGCCAGGCATGAGGAAAGACATGCAATAAGCCAACCACGAAGACAGGCCGAAAAGCTCCCAGGCACTGGCCACCATCCTTGCACTCAGTAAGAAGCTGCCGGGTGTGGTCGAGCGCAGCGAAGACCCACCACAAAACGCCGGAAATTGGCGGGTCTTTGCTGCGTTCGACCACATCCGGCCCGCGATTTTTCCCACCTTTCCGGATTATCTCTAATTCAAGTCTCGCGGCGGGATTATTGCAAGGCAATCCTAGTAAGTCAACGTCACATCGACGAACCCGGCAAGCTGGGTGCGCACCCCCCCGTCGATATTGTCGTAGAGGTCATGGAAGCCCTGCCCGGGAATCAGGCCGGCTATGCCGCCGTCGATCACGCAGTTATTATTCAAATAGGGGCGGTATTCGGCGCCCAGACTCAAATCGGTGCCAATGTGACGATGAATTTTGTCCTGAAAGACGAATTGCTCCAGCACGTTGGTGCTATCGAACCAGAGGAAGTTCGCGTTGCTGATCAGGCGCAGCTTCGGGGTGACGTCGAAATCCATGCCGAAATTGACTAGTTCCAGGCCGGGATTCACGAAGTTCGCCTGCCCTTCGTCCTTGGACGCGCGAAGGTCGGGCAGAAGGCTGAAACGATTGACCAGATTCACGCCGAGCAACCCGATCTGCTGGCGTTGCCAGTAGCTGAACTTGCCCCCGGCGAAGTTGGGATCGTCGAGAATCGAATCGAATCCGGTCGCCGCTCCACTGTTTATGTTGTGATCGCCGGACGCATAGAGGAATGAGGTGCGGAATCTGACCCAGTCGCGATCGTAGGACAACTCCAAGGCGGCCATGCCGGCGGAAATCTGCACCGGGCGGCCCGCTAGGGGATTCATATTGTCGTGCCCAAACACGTAGTACAAGGCGTCGCTGACGTTGATCGGTCCAATGTGTCCGTCGCCCGCAAAGCCGAGATAATAGGCGTCGATCTGGTGGGGCTGGAAAATGCCCGCCGGATCGGGCCGGACCAGAAAGCCGTTTTCGTCGAAATGGACGGTCGCTTTGTCGTGATCGTAGTGGAAACTGGCTTCCGCGGTGTAGCCCGGCACGACGAAGTCTTGCACGTAATAGTTCATGATCAGCACGTACTGGCCGCGATCATTGAACGTGTTCAGTTCGCTGTCTGTGTCTTTTTCGAGTTGGTCAAAAATAAGGACATTGAATTGCTCGCGGTTGGAAAGCCGCGTCCCGAACAAGCGAACCGCGCGGTTCGTGTCGTCAAAGATGAATCCGCGAAAATCGCTGACGAAGGGCTGCGAGCCGACCCGCGCGGAAAGGAAGTCGTAATACGGGCTCGTGTCGGAGAGCTTGATTTCGGCAAACCATTCTTGCAGGGCAAAATAGTCGCGGCCGCGGGAAAGCCCGTCATTCACGTCAGGACTGACGATGCCGAGTTCCGAGACCGACAAATAATTGACGTTGAAAACGGGCTGAAGGTGGACTCGCCAGTCGGTCGGCTTGAAGGCCGTGTCGCCGTGCGACAGGTCCGCGCCAAGCCTGAAGTACTGGGTGTAGAAGAACTGGTTCCCGTTGCCAATGAAGTTGCTCTGAAAAGGATTCGACGTGCTCCCGAAGCCGGTAGCCGGAGTTGGAACTTGCCGCGCTTCGAGCAGCGTTTCCGCCGAGGCCGTGATTTCCAGGAAAGTGTGCTGCCCGATGATCGGGTAGTCGCCCTTGAGGACGTTCTGGTTATAGGAGTCCCACCAGTGTCCTTCCACGTAGGGATAGTCGTCAACGGGTGGATGACCATTGCCGTATCGATCCCAGGCGGGAAAGCCTGATCTCCAGCGATCTTCAAGCGGCACAAAATCGCTCGTTTGTTGGTTCTCACTGGGAAGCACGCTGCTATGCCCCGTGTAGCCCAGCGGCGCGTCTATGGGTTGCAGAAACAGCGGCTGGGGCTGCTCCAACTCCGGCAACAACGGCGTTCCGACCTCGCCGAAGGGCGCGCGGAGGATCGGTGGACGCACGTCTTCGGAGTTTGGCGGCAGATTGCTTATCAGAGCCGCGAGTTGGACCCATGATGTGTCATTTTCATCTTCGGCCCAAGCTGCGTTGAGACACGCCGGAAAGCCGCCGGGCACCTCGGCATTCGAGTTTTCCAATTCGCCCATGATCAACCAGGCGGAGGCAAGCAGGGGGACGAATACCACCGGCAGATGAAAGCGGGCGATTGTTTTTAAACCCCTAGAATGGCAAGGCATACAAAACCGTCTTTTCTTATCGAGAGTTCGACGAGTGCCCGCTTACCGCCTGGTATGTGCTAATTCCGTAAACCGTCAGTGGGGATCTTTGATGGTTGTATCGACATTAGCTTTTGTATCGGATTTATCAACGGAACAAGGTTATTCGAAAGAGAATCGCGCCACCCAACTTGCGATGGTATTCCGACGCAAAACTGTTGCAAACGACAAAGTGGGTATTGTGGGAGGAGCTTGCTGCTGGCCAGCGGACGTGGCGGACCGTAGAATGTTAGGCAATATCGGCTCTTCCGGTTTTAGGTGCAAACTGGACGGGCGACCGCGCTGGAGTCCCGCCTTTAGGCGGTAATTCCGCCTAAAGGCGGGACTCCAGCAGGCGTTTTGCGACGTTTGCACCTAAAACCGGAAGAGCCGCAATATCCCAATAAGCCCGGTCAGAGTGTACCGGCGATAGATGCGCACTGGAGGCGCATTGCCGGAGGAGATCCCTATTTTGAAGCTAAGACTTCTTCCATCAGCAACGTCGTCGCCTGGTAGCGCAGGGCCTCAGTTCCTGACCTCCTATTTGATCAACGACACCTTCGCCATCGACGCCGGAAGCCTGGGGATTTCGCTGGATTTGGAATCTCAGCGCAAGGTCAAGCATGTTTTGCTTTCGCATAGCCACATCGATCACTTGGCTACGTTGCCCGTTTTTCTGGAAAACACCGAGGAGTTTGCCGGAAATCGCGTAACGATCCACGGCAGCGAGTACGTGCTAAATGCCCTCCGCCAGCATGTCTTCAATGGTTGCCTGTGGCCCGATTTGATACATGAAACGTTGAATTCACAGCCGTTTTTCCATCTCGCCACATTGGACGCGGGCCGACCCTTGGAAATCGCCGGCGTGCGCATTACCCCCATCCCGGTAAATCACGCCGTGCCGACGATGGGTTTCCTCCTCGAAGAAGGCGACGTGGCCGTCGCCTTGTCGATCGACACCGGTCCCACCGAGGAACTGTGGCGCCGTGCCAATGCACTGCCCATGTTGAACGCGGTTTTCCTGGAGGTAACATTCCCGAATTCCATGGATGAACTCGCGCGAATCGCAAAACACTTGACGCCCAGGACATTCTCTGAGGAAGTCTGCAAGCTATCCCGACCGGCCAAGATCATCGCCATTCATATCAAGCCGTCGTTTGCTGAGCAGATCGTCGAGGAATTGCTGGCGCTGGAACTGCCAGACATGGAAATCGGCGTGCCCGGTAAAGAGTATTGTTTCTGAGCGTCCTGCAGAGCCCTTGTCAGCAATCACCCGCCACAATTTCAAGTTAAGATGAGGGCTTTGCCGAAACCTTTCGAAATTTGACGATTCCGCTGATCGCTGTGACCTTGCTGCCCGTATCGATTATGCCGGCAACCTGGCGGGGTCCCAAGGCAATCGGGCCGCCGGCATTCGCGCGAGCTAACGTGCAAAATCGGAATAACCGATAGATCGGGTAATATCGGACAATTCCCTGCCGGGCTTTGCACGTCTCAATCTTGGAAAACAACTCATGGGCCAAAGTTGGCTTCTTTCGCTGTCGGCTGGTCTTCCTCCAGGGTTGCAATCATGGCGATGAGAAACGGTCGAAAAACTGCGCGGAGACGCCTCTGTTTGGAATCGCTTGAGCCCCGCCTGGCGATGACGGCCATGTACTTGTCTGATCCGCTGCTCTCGTCCGCTCAGGTGACGCAGTTATTGGAACGGGCCGCCGCGGCAGCCAACACGCAAGCGGAGATCATCGCCGTCGTCGATCGGGACGGAGATATCCTTGGCGTCGGCGTGGGAAAGGGAGTCGCATTCTCGAGCGCGGCGGAGGAGGTCTTTGCGATCGACGGCGCGGTTGCCGAGGCGCGGACCGCGGCCCTGTTTTCCAGCGATTTTCCCAATGGTTCGCCGTTGTCGTCGCGAGCCATCCAGTTTATCAGTCAATCGACGATCACGCAGCGCGAGGTCGACTCCAGCCCGGAAAGCACGAACCCGACGGCCGAAGGACCGGGATTCGTGGCTCCCATCGGCCTCGGCGGCTACTTTCCGCCGGGAGTCGCCGACACGCCGGCTGCCGACCTTTTCGGTATCGAGGGCACAAATCGCGACACCCTCATGAATCCGGGGCGATTCAATACGCCCACCTTCGTGACGGGATTCAATGCGATGATTTCCTATGGCCAGGCGTCGGGACTCTTGCCCAGCGCCCAACCGCGCGGGCTCGGAACCCTTCCCGGCGGTGTTCCCATCTACGAGAGCAACGATTGTGTCGGCGGCATCGGTGTGTTTTTCCCTGGCCCCAACGGCTACGCGTCCTATGAGCAAAACAACTTGCCCGGCACCAATCAGACGCAGGTTCAGCGAGAGAACTCGCCGCTCTGCCAGGAGGCCGAATGGATGGCGTTTGCCGCCGTAGGCGGAAGCACCGGCGCGGGCCTTCCGGTGGGCAAAATCAACGGCGTGCCCGCACTCCCCAACTCGTTCAATATACCCTTCCTTCCAGGCGGAATCAGTTTGGGAGGCATCACCGTCGACGACTTCGGCGCCAACGGGAACTACTTTGGCCCATTGGCAGTGAAACACGAAGGGGCCCTTGTCAGCCCCGGCGGCACGGCCAGCAACGCAACGTACTCGCTGGTCGGCGCCGCGCAACCGGTACCCTATGGATGGCTTGTTGCTCCCCGCGTGAGCCCCGACGGATCGTCACCGCTCACCGTGGCGAACGTCACGACCATCATCGATCAGGGAGTTACGGAAGCCAATCTCGACCGCTCGCAGATCCGCCTGCCGCTGGGCAGCACGCCGAGCATGGTGTTGTGCGTCGCGGACCAGGACGGAAACATCCTGGGTCTCTACTGCATGCCGAACGAAACCGTGTTTTCCCTCGACGTCGCCGTGGCCAAGGCCCGTAACACGGCCTATTATGACAGTTCGAACCTGCAGCCCAGCGATCAACTGGCCGGTATTCCCCTCGGCACGGCATTCACCAATCGAACCTTCAGCTATCTGGCCGAACCGAGATACCCGGAAGGCGTCGGCAACACGCCCGGGCCCTGGTCGAGCCTCAACGATCCGGGCATCAACCCGGCAACCGGCGAAGATTCAGGCCTACCCCTGCCGGCCTCGGTCTATATGCAGAATTCGACGAGCGAACTTGCCTACGCGGCCTTCGATCCGGACAGCAATTTCCGCGAGGTGACTACGCCGGCGAACGCCAATAATCAAAATGGCGTCGTCTTCTTCCCGGGCTCCGCAGGGGTCTACCTAGCCGGGAAACTCGCTGGCGGGTTCGGAGCCAGCGGCGACGGGGTCGACGAAGATGACGTGGTCACCTACTCCTCGGTTGTCGGCTTCGATCCGCTCTCGTCAAAACGAGTCGACCAGTTCTTCTATCGTGGCGTCCGTTTGCCTTACCAGCAGTTCGACCTCAACCCGCGGAACAAGTAGCGATGTGTGCAAACAAACGCTGGTTGCTATCGATCCTCGTGATTGCCTTCACTCTCGTCGTCAGCGGACGCTGTGCCGAGGAAGCGCCGGCGCCCTGTGCGGAAACGTCCTGCGAAAGCCATGTTCGGGCGGGATGTCCGCTTGTCGTCTCGCACTGTGCCAAGCCTTCCGACACGCCCAACTACCGCGGGTACTATGTCGGCGGCGGTGCGGCTCTGCATGGCCAGCCGAGATCTGCGAATGAAGGCACTTGGGGCTGGGACTACGGCGGCCTACTGCCGAAAATCGTCGCCCTGAAATGGTGGCACGGCGCGCATGCCCAGGGTGGTGGCGGGGCCTATGCTACAGACCACAAGTGATGCGCCTATTTTCCCGGCAATTCCCAAATGGGATTGAATTCCGCGATAGGGTCGAGCAGGCACGTGGCCGCGCGCGATAGCAAGAGCAGGCACGGGCTATCGTCCGGCCATTTCTCCAGAAGACCGCTCAGGACGTGCGCTGCGGAGCGGAATTCACGGCGCTCGAACGCCGCCAGGGCCGTCTCGTAGCCTTGTTTCAACTCGGTCCAGCCGGATTGCTCCGAGATCGCCAATTCATAGAGTTCCACCGGTTCGACGATATTCACCACGCGCACCCGGCAAAGACGGCGGCTCAAGAAACCCGCTCCGAGTTGGGAATGCGTCGAGCCCGTGACCAGGATCGGAGAGCGCAGGTACTTGGTGGCGCCTTGCACGCGGCTGGCAAGGTTGACCGTGTTGCCCAGCGGACCGTACTTGAATTTGTGACGCGATCCTGTGTTGCCCACGCGGGCAATTCCGGAATTGACGCCGATTCCTAGCGCCATGGGCTCTTGCAGGGTCGTGCTCCATCGCTGATTGATGCTCGGCACCGCCTTGAGCATGTCGATGGCTGCCAGGCACGCAAGCCGGGCGTGCTCCGCTTGCGCGGCGGGGGCTCCCCACATGGCCACGAGTTCGTCGCCGATATAGTCGACCAACACTCCGGCATGGGCGAGAACGCAGTCCGAGAGTACGCCCATGACATCGCCAATCCATTGCACCGTCCCCCGCGGGCCAAGGCGTTCGCTGATGCGGCTGAAACCGCGGATATCGCAAAACAGCAGCGAAACTTCCACATCCTGCCCGGCCAGCAAATCGGGATTCAGGCTGAGTTGCTCGGACAGCTCGCGGGTGAAGAACTGCTCGAATTGGACCCGGGCCGTAAGCGCCGCTTGCTCTTGCTGCATGCGTGCCATTCCAGCCGCCACCCCGCTGGCGATCAGCTCGACCAGCATCGCCTCCACCTCGCTGATGAGTTCGGGAGCGAACAGCTTGCCGCTCTGCCGGCGATCGCCGTAGACGGCGCCGATGACCTCGCCGCCGGCGGCGAGCAGGGGCGTCGCCACGACCGCGGTGACTCCGATCAAACTGCCCTTTTGCTCGGCAGCGATGCTCGGCAGCTCCCAAAAAGTCCGCTTTTCCGCCCGCACTTTTTGCAGCACGCTATGGCTGGGACGCCAATCGTCTTCCCCTATCTGCAGCCCGCCCGAGGCAAAGGCGCGAGTTTGCCATTGGTCGTGCTCCAAGAGCAGGACCCGGCCCGTGTCCAGGCCGATGATGTCGACCACAGCTTGGGCGGCTTTTTGGAAAAAATCGGCCGAGCAAGCCGCACTCTGAAAGACTCCCATGGAAGTTTGCAGCCAATGCAGCACTTGCCTGTTCATCTCAGCGGTTGTGGTCGATTGCTCGCCCAGACCGGGAAACCTTTGCAGAGAGGAAAACTGCAGGCTAGGCGGGGCAGTGACGTCGGCCAAGCCGCGCACGTTGCCGCCCGTGGCCTCGACCTCCTGGATGCGAACGGCTTTCTTGCCGATGGACAGCACCAGTGGAAGTTCCGCCTGCCGAACTCCCTTGGGTTCCAGCGGAGGCCCGTTCTCGATGCCGATAGGCAGGGTGCCGCTGAGATTCTCAATCCGCATCGATCCGTCGGGCTGGCGTTCCAGCAACACGTGCCGGCGCGAGATGTCGGTCACTTTTATCTCGGCGATGACCATGCGGGCGAACGGGCCCTTGGAGTACCTGCTGAACGGCCCCTCTTCCCCCATGACTTGCCGGCCCACTTCCAGCGGACCCGTGCAGGTTTCACTGTGGACCAGCCGCTGGTGTTCGTAAATGCGAATCTGCCAGGAATCACCCATCAAACTTCTCGCCGCCAGTTGCTAATCGCCCGACGACCGGCCGTCAGGCGCCGAGACCAAAACGGCTCTATTATACAGGCAAAAGCGTTGGTAAATAATTCGCTTTCTTATAATTGTATCATCGCCACGATTGTGCCGATCAAGATAAGTGGTGTGGACCTTGATGACGACAATGATCCGGGCTAGCCGAATCGATTGCACGATAAGCACTTAGACCAATTGTGAGCGGCAGGTGGGCGTTGCCGTAGGGGGTATGCCCAAAGGCCGCCACCCTTGCCTAGACTTCAGCAACGTCTGCCTAATCGTTGGAAACCGCCATGAAACAGATGTCACAGCACGTGTTCATGTCCCTGGGGGGGCTGGCCATCGTCCTGGCCGTGACCGCCCTTGCGCGCAGCGACGATTCGCCCGTGTCGATGGTGCAGGCCAATGACGCACCTCCAGGCCGGGCGCCGCTGCCGCCCGCTGATGGCCAGAGTGCAAATAAGGAAAAAAAGGACGGAAGCGCTCTCGTTGCCCCGTCGCCGGATAACGCGCAAACGACTCCCTCGACACCCGCTTACCGGTCTGAAGAAGGCCGTGAGGAATCGGCGGCCAGTGTCGCTACCAGCTTTGCGCCCAACATGATCGGCGATATGGGAGGCGGCCCAATATTCCAGATTGTGATCGGCAAGGAGAGCTCCACTCCTCGTCCCCTCGCACTCCAAGCTCCCAGCCCTAGCGCTAGTCTCTTCGGAGCGCAGAGGCTCGCGGATAACGACTGCACCTTGCCCACCGACCGCGTGTTCAGTGATTACAGCTATTTCCACGACGCCCAATTGGCGACGCCGAGCGACGCCAATCGCTTCGTCCCGGGCTTTGAGAAGACTTTTCTCGATGGACGCATGTCCGTGGAAATGCGCTTTCCCATGGGCGTGCTGGAATCCAACGACATCGTCGCCAATAACTCTGTTTTGGGCATGGCCGGGCAGTTCGGCGACATACAAGTCATTGTCAAGGCGATCCTCCTGCAGGAAGATACTTGGACCCTGGGCATGGGAATGGGAATCTCCGTGCCCACGGCTCCGGATATCAATATCGGCGCTGCCACTGGTGGGCAACTGATGAAGATTGCCAACAACTCGACGCATCTGCTCCCTTATGTCGGCTTGCTCGTCAACCCCAACGATGACTGGTTCGCCCAGGCCTTCGTGCAGGTCGATGTGGCCGCCAACGGCGATTCTGTCTCCGCCAATCTGACCGGAAATGGCTTGACCTCTATAGGCGACATCTACGATCAGTCGTTGATTTTTGCCGACCTCGCGGTTGGCCGCTGGCTGTATCGCAATCCGGACCAGCGGTTTTCCGGATTGGCGGCGGTCGTCGAGACCCATTATACAGGCGGACTCAACGCCCCTTCCACGGTCCAGGCCAACGGCTTCTCGATCGGCTACAACACGGCCAAATTCAATGTCCTGGATCTCATCGTCGGCGCCCATGCCGTCGTCGGCAAGACGACCATTACGGCGGGCTTCGCCACACCGGCCACCGACGATCGATGTTTTGACGGTGAGTTCCGCCTCTTCGTGAACCAGAAGTTCTAAGGCCGGATCTGTTTATCGCCCCCAGAACAAAGCCGCGGCGGACTTCGTAATTAGGATTGGCGAATAAACGGACTGGACCAGCCTTTCGCCGGGCTCACATCGCCATTTTTCCGGATCGGCCGGCCACTTTTCGGATCCGTCGGGCTAGAATTGGTCGTTCCGGACCCGTATCATTCTCGTAGCCGGATCTTCTGATTTCACGAGGGACTTATGGGCGCACCCAGTCACGATCGCAATCTGCTTTTTGGCATCCTGGCCGTACAAATGGATTTCATCAGCCGGGACGCCTTGGTCACGGCCATGAACGCCTGGGTTTTGACCAAGGACAAACCGCTGGGAGAAATTCTGGTTTCTCAAAAGGCCCTGGCCGCTGACCGCCGCACTCTCCTCGAGGCGCTGGTCCAAGAACACCTCAAACAGCACGGGAACGACGCGGAAAAGAGCTTGGCCGCGGTCAGTTCCCTGGGCTCCGTAGAGGCCGATCTCCGCCAGGTTGCCGACCCAGAAGTGCAGGCATCGCTGGTGCAAATCGCCGCCGCGCGCCCCCCGATTGATCCTCACGCCACGCGTTTTCAGTCGGTCGGCAGTTTCACCTCCTCGGGCACGCGGTTCCGAATCCTTCGTCCCCATGCCAAAGGCGGTTTGGGGCAGGTCTCCGTGGCCCGCGATGAAGAACTGCAGCGGGAGGTCGCGTTGAAGGAGATCCAGGAACGGCATGCCGACGATCCCAATAGCCGCTCCCGCTTCCTGCTCGAAGCCGAGATTACCGGCGGCCTGGAGCACCCAGGCATCGTGCCCGTCTACGGCCTGGGCCAATATGCCGATGGCCGGCCCTACTATGCCATGCGCTTCATCCGCGGCGACAGCCTGCAAGAGGCCGTGACGCGCTTCCACAGCAGCGCAGACAAACGCCTCGATTCCGGTGAGCGGGCCGTGGAGCTTCGCGCACTCCTGGGCCGCTTTCTCGACGTCTGCAACGCCATCGCCTACGCCCACAGCCGCGGCGTCTTGCACCGCGACTTGAAGCCGGGCAACATCATGCTCGGGCAATATGGCGAAACCCTGGTCGTCGACTGGGGGCTGGCTAAACCGCAAGACCCGTCGGCGCTGAAGACCGAATCGGTGGAAGGGCCGATCCGGCCAAGCTCGCAGGGCAGCTCGGAGGCGACGCTCATGGGCTCGACGATTGGTACGCCGCAGTATATGAGTCCCGAGCAGGCCGCCGGGCGGCTGGACCTACTTGGCCCGGCCAGCGACGTCTACAGTCTGGGCGCGACGCTCTATTGCCTCCTCACCGGCCGCGCACCGATGGAGGGCCTGAACGTGGAGAGCATTCTGCACAATGTGCAGCGGGGCGAATTCCTGCCCCCCCGCGCCGTCAATGACCAGATCGCCCGGCCCTTGGAAGCCATCTGCTTGAAGGCCATGGCGCTGAAGCCCGCGGACCGCTATCAGTCACCCAAAGGTCTTGCCGACGACGTCGAGCACTGGCTGGCCGACGAGCCGGTCTCGGCCTATCGCGAGCCATTGCCTGCCAAAGCAGCGCGGTGGGCCCGCAAGCATAAGACCTTGGTGGTCAGTTCCTTCGGCCTGATCGCGGTGGCAGCCATTGCCCTGGGGGTGAGCACCGTTCTCATCCGGAAACAACAGGTCTTGACGGAAGCGGCCCGCCAAACGGCAGTTGAGAATTTCGAGTTGGCCGAATCGGCCCGCGATCAGGCCCGGCGGCGGTACCAACTGGCGCTGGATGCCTTGAACGATATGGTCTTCGGCATCCAAACCAAGCTCGAAACCCGCCCCGGTACGGAAGATCTGCGCAAGGACTTATTGGAAAACGCCCGCAAACGCCTGCAAACGCTGCTGCAGGAGGCCCAGCGGCAAGGCAACCCGGATCAGACGCTCGTCTGGACCTATTTCCGCATGGGCGACGTGGATCGTGTACTCGGGAATACGCAGGATGCGAAGAAAGAATACGCCAGCGGCGCCGAGATCGCCAAGCAGCTTGCAGAGGCCGATCCGAGTAACTCCCAAGCCCAAAGCGACCTGGGCATCAGCTACGTCAACCTCGGCAACATCGCGCAGCAGTTGGGCCAGACCCAGGAGGCCATCGATTACTATCATAAGGCGTTGGCGATCCGGCAGCGGCGGGCGGCGGCCGACCCCAAGGATGCCAAAGCCCAGCGCGGCCTGAGCATCAACTACGAACTGCTCGGCGACATGGGCAGGCGCTCGGGCCAGACGCAGGATGCGCTCGAGTTCTATCGGAAAGCGTCGGCGATCCGCCAACTGCTGGCCGACGCCGACACCACGAATGTGGAGGCCCAGTATGACCTGAGCGTCAGTTGGGAGCGGCTCGGCGATGTTACGATGCAGTTGGGTCAGACACAGGACGCGCTGGATTTCTACCAGAAGTCGATGGCCATCCGCACGCGGCTGGCTACAGCCGATCCCAAGAATGTCCAACCCCAGCGCAACCTGAGCGTCAGCTACGAACGGCTCGGCAACGTGACGCAGCGATTGGATCAGACCACTCAGGCCCGCGACTACTACCGCAAGGCAGTGGAGATCTGCCTGCGGTTGGCCGAGGCCGACCCCAAGAATGCCCAAGCGCAACGCGACTTGGGCGTCAGCTACACCTGTCTCGGCGACCTGGCGCGGCGGCAGGGAAAGGCCGCCGAGGCCCTTGACTTCTACCAGAACGTCCTGGCGATCTGCGAGCGGTTGGCCAAGGCGGACCCGAAGAACGCCCAGGTCCAAAATGACCTGAGTGTCAGTTACGAGCGACTCGGCGACGTGGCGGGGCAGTTGGGCCGGACGAAAGAGTCGCTCGAATTCTGCCAGAAGGCCCTGGAAGTCCGCCTGCGATTGGCCGAGGCCGACCCTAAGGATGCCGAGGCCCAACGCAACCTGTCGATCAGTTACAACAAACTCGGGGCGGTCTCGCTGCAGTCGAACCAGGCGAAAGAGTCGCTCGAATACTACCAGAAGGCCCTGCCCATCCGCGAGCGACTGGCGGAGGCCGACCCCAAGAACACCCAGGCCCAGCGCGACCTGGGCTTCAGCTTCGAAAAACTCGGCGATGCCAACCTCCGACTGGGCAACACGAAGGAGTCGCTCGAGTTTTACCAGCGGGCAGAGGCGATCTATGAGCGCCTGGCGGCGGCCGACCCCAAGAATGTCAATGCCCAACGCGACGTTTCGGCGTGCTGCTACCATCTGGCTTGCGGCTTCGCGCGCCTGAGTGTTGGCGCCGACAAGGCGGCTCAAGCGAAAGCTGTCCAGCAAGCGATGGACTTCTTGCGGCAGGCGGTCGCCGAGGGGTTCAAGGATCTCGCCCGCCTGAAGGTGGACAAAGACCTCGATTCTCTCCGCGGGCGAGAGGACTTCAAGACGCTCGTTGCGGAATTGGAGCAGGCGAGGGGCTCAAAGTAGCCTCCGCCTCATGCCGGCCGCGGGCTGGAGTCGTGGGGGCTGGCGCTCACGTCGTAGCGTTCCTTGGCAACCTTGGCGACGCCGGCCGAGAATTGCGGGTGCTCGCGCAGGATCCGCTGGAAGTCGGCCTTGTCGAGCACGAACAGATCGCAACCGGTCTTGGCGCGGACAATCGCCGGCCCACCAATAACGGAATCCCAAGAAACCCCGGAGAAATGGGGTATGGCTACCGACCTTGCCTCTCAACGTCCATTAGGCGGCTAGCAAGGAGACTCGCCATGCTGCTCATGGCAGCATCTTGCAGGACGGCCACAACTCTTATAGACTTAAAGGGTTAGGGGCGTTGTGCCGTCCCAGGAAATACACCAAGCCACTTTGTATACTTCCGATAGGGAATAGGAATGTCCGAACCAGTAATCCTAGTTTCTGCCCAAGAGACTGAGCTTACGTCTCGGGGACTTTTGCAGCGACTGCAAGACGCAACGACAGGCGATGCGCGGAGGCGGAGACTCGTCATCGAAGCGGAGGCCATGACCTTTGAGCCGGGGCAAGTCGGAGAACTGAATTCCCTCTTGCGCACTTTTATCGAAGAGTACCGTGACAGCGACGACCCGCAGGACATTGTGGCGGTGGGCTCCGCAATCCGGAAGTACGTCGCAGCGATGCCGTTGGCCGACCTGCCGGGCGTAGCGGCGCTGCTGGATGCGGGCCACAAAGCCCAGGCGCCTTTGAGCGTGGAACTTGAGATCTGTAAGATGGTATTTCGCAAACTGCTTGCCAATCCGCCGGGAGACAAGCAAGAATTCCCAGAATTGGATTGGTGTCTCACGGACGTGGTGCGCGTGTACGCCAACGACCGGCTCTTGTCGCGGGAGAAATACGGAGCAACCGCGCTCAACGCGGTCTTGGCCCTCGTTCTATTGAATGGCGACAGGATAGCGAGTGTTGCCCAGCAACTCCGCGCCCTAAAGGCTGGCTGGTTCCGGGAACTCGCGGCGCGGCAGGCACGCAACACAAGCCGGGACCTGATGCAACGTTTTCAGGATGGCAAGGCTGATTTCAGCGCACGCAATTTGGAGAGGCTGGCGGCGGAACTTGAGCAGAGCAGCGGAGGAGCGGATGCCGGCACAACTTCTCCGCGATGAGCCCGTGCCCGCGCACAGGTACGACGTCGCCGCCCACGATTCGCAGGACTTGCCGAACTTTGTTCAACACGTTGGCTTGTTCGCCGACGACAGGAGCGAACTGCGACGGAATGACCAGGTGCCGCTGGTCCACATGGGTCCGCCGCTTGAAACAGGCGAAGGAACGATCGCAATACAAAGCATGGGGACGGCCGCGCTGAGGACGGACGACATTCTTCAGATCCAGATCTTCATCGACGACCGCGCCGCGGAGTATGAAGCCGCAGGCATCCGGCAAGACAAGCGGGCTCAATATTGCGTCCTTCCGCACGTTGAATCGTTCCAGGAACTTGACGGGACCGTCACCTACTGGAAATTCAGTTGTGCGGGCTTTGTCATTGAGGCGTACAGGTTCGCGGGCCTTGATTTGCTCATAACGGACCAAGGACGAATTCCACCCGTAGGACTCCACCTGCTTGACGCGGCGTATCCAGGCATCGCTGCAAGTCCACGCCTTCGTGCGCACTTCAAACTTCAGGGAGATGGGCCGTGGAACGTAGTCCTGGCGGGCTACGTCCTGAACGCATTGAACCGTCCCGCCGATGCGATTCGGCGCGAACCCCACCAGCCAACCCGCGGCGATGCGTTCTTTCCGGGTCATCGAATGTGAGCCCAAAGCAGGATCGAGGCGTGCCGCAGCCGTGAGAATCTTGCACGTTAGGGCGACATGGAACTTCGCCATGGGCGGGAGCGCCGGGCAGGAAAACGGGTCGGGAGTGGGTGGGTGAAAACGGGTCTGTTGTCATTTGGCGAATCAAGCCCTGACTCTTCCGGTTTGTCCTCAACGGGAACGGTTTGGGAAAAATCTTCAATTGGGATCGCTTCGGGAATGTCTGGTTTCGGAGCAACAAATGCACCTTTGCAATGGGGGCAGGCGAGCCGCCTTCCTCCCAGATTGTCCCTGACAGAAACTTGCCGGCGGCATCGAGGACCGGTAATCGTTTCCACCGGGAGATGCTGTTTCACCAAATGTAGTGCCACAAGAGCTTGCCGATGTACATCCCCTCCAGTTTTTCCGAAACAGACCTGACTAAGCTGTTCGACTTCCTCGAGCAGCACAACTTCGGCCTCGTCGTGTCCCGACTGGACAACGAGCCTGTCGCTGTCCATCTGCCGCTGTTGCTTGACCGGCAGGCGGGACCATTTGGGACGCTCATCGGCCACATGGCCCGAGCCAACCCGCAATGGCAAGCCGTAGATCGCAACGTGCTGGTCGTCTTTTCTGGGCCTCATGCCTACATCTCGCCGTCTTGGTATGAAGCAGCGAACGTCGTGCCGACGTGGAACTACGTTGCTGTCCACGTCTACGGGATACTCCACGTTGTCGAGGAGGGCAAAACAACCCTGGAGATCCTGCGAGACCTCGTTGCGCTACACGAAAAGTCGATGCCCGAACCTTGGGGGTTTCGAGATGGCGACGAATTCGTCAATAGGCTTGCCCAGTCCATAGTGGCGTTTCGGATCGAAATTACCCGAATCGAAGGGAAGTGGAAGTTGAGCCAGAACCATCCTCGGGAGCGGCGGGAGAAAGTCATCGACGCCTTAGCTCTGCAACGTGGCGAGAACTCGCAGGCGATTGCGGCGTTGATGGCACGGACACTCCACGAGCAGGAATGATCGTATGGATGTTACCGTATCTGCGATGACGATCTGCGATCTCGAAGCCGTGCTCGGTCTTTGGGGCCAGATGGAAGGAGTCGGGTTGAACGAGTAAGACTTGCATGTCGTTTCCCTTGGTCGGTCCCCTGTCGGGTATTCGAGACCATCGGTAATTCACTTTTCCGAACGCGTTCGGAAAAGTCCCTGGCGTGGCAATGCCCGGCCGCGACAGCAGCCTGAGATTGCCCTCTACAGGCGAGTCGGCCATCGCGGCGTCCAGCAACGTCTCAGGTCGGCTGCGCGAGAATTCTTCCGGCACTTGTCACAAAGCGTGGAGTGGCTCGTATGAGATTAAGAACACCGAAAGGGGTTCGGTAATCGTACCTGCCACACTTCAGGCGGCTATCGGCCGCCCATCGCCGGAGACGAGCCATGTGCATCGCCTTGATCAACTCAGCCTGCCCCGAGCAGAAGTTCATAATCAGCAAACTCCCTGCCACTATTGGCCGGCAACCCCGGGCTGCAGTCCACCTGGATGACGGTCGGGTGAGCCATTTTCAGTGTGTCATTGACGCCCAGGACGGGCTGCTGACGGTTTTGGATCTGGGGAGCGTTTCGGGGACTTTTGTGAACGGGGTCCGCCGGGCCATGGCAACCCTACTGCACGGTGACCGCCTGACGGTTGGCGCGACCGATTTCGTCGTACAGATCGTTTGAATGGGCTGAGACTGGAAATCGGCCGGCCGGTCCGGGATCATTATTGGCCTTCGACCTCCCGCGTGGCAGCTTCCGCTGCTAGGCCGCCGGCCGATACCGATTTATGCCCTGCCAGGGCCACCCTTCGGCCTCCTCCTGCCCATCGATACCGGGACATTTTGTCCGGCTTGCGCCCTCTCCACAGGAAGGGAAAAGTCGGCAGCCACCGAACTTACCGAATTTCGATGCTAGGTAAGATGCGTAATATCCCGTCAAATACGACGTCGTTAATTGCCGGTCAAAGCGTACATTTAGTGATATTTCTCCTAAAGTATGTAATTTCCCTATTGACCATCGGGCTATTTTGTGATAATTTCTAATGAGGCAACCTGAGAATCTGTCATAACAAAATGGCGAGTTATGGCTGACGAGCTAAAAGCGGCGGATGCTGATATTCGAGCGGTACTACATCAACCCCTGAACTTTTTCTGCAAATCCTGTCAGCAGAGTAAGACCAATGGCGACCCTGACCCCTGAAATTGAAAAACTAACTATTCTCCAGGCAGCGAAGTTTCTTCACGCCTACCTTGAATGCAGCAACGCGATCCAAGCAGGGATTCGCGAAATGCTGGTGATTCTCGACGATCCGAACACGGACGACGATGACCGCGATATGACCCTGTTTACGCTTGCCGACGCGCTCTTTCCTAATCCCCATGACGGCAAAATGGGAACGGACCTGGAACAGTCGGAGAAATCTGGGGCCGAGTATTCCGATGAAACGCACGCCGTTTTGGAGGAGTTGGACCAAGAAGAGGAGACCTTTGCCGCGCGCCTCCGCGATGCAATGGCAAAAGCCGGGATTACCCAAGAAGAGCTTGCCAAGAAGATCGGCGTAGGCCAACCGGCAATTTCCAACATGCTCAAGCGTCAATGCCGCCCGCAACGTCAAACCGTTCTCCGACTTGCGGAGGGACTTGGCGTAGCTCCCTCAGAGTTATGGCCGGGCTTTACGGACGTGACGACGGAAAGCGAGTCCTGCGATTCTCGTAATGCCGATCGCCGACGCCCGTTGGCTCGTTAGTGTTGATGACCTGCCCGTGTGCCGGGGCCGCGGCCGTGCCCGTCGTGCCCAGGGCCCATATGGCTATAACAGGCCGAGACGCTTTGCGTCGGCGTGCGAACAGGTATTACGAGCCGGCCACTGGCCGTTCGTACACCACGCATGTCGATGCCAGGCTTTCCGCGGCGCTGTGTCCGCAGCGAGTAAGACTTGCATGTCGTTTCCCTTGGTCGGCCTCCTTCCCTCCACAGACTCCGCCGCCGCCTTGGGGCCGGCTTTGTTCGCCTGCTTCTCGGGTACTATGGGACCGTCCGACTCCCTGGAAACGTGCATGTCCGTAGTACGGCCTTCGGCATTTTCGGACCGTCCCCCGCCTTGCGGCGGGGGGTTTCCAGGGTCTCCCGGTTTCCGTGCAAAGAGTTTCCACCCATGCACAGGTTCTTCGACTCCGCGGTGCCCACAAACGGCTTGCCTAACCTCATCTGACGGAAAGAGTTACAAGACGGAAGCGGCCAACACGGAGGCCGCCTTCCGTATCATCCCCAGCCCGAAAGCCGAACCGTTCAAGCGTTGGCTGGCCCAGGTCGGGGGGGGGAGCGCATCCAAGAGATCGAGAACCCCGAACTGGCCCAGCAGCGGATGCGGGAACTCTACCGACAAAAAGACTATCCGGCCGACTGGATTGAAAAGCGGAAAAACCCAGGCCCAAACTCCCACCGAAGCCCGAGTGAGCACCGCAGTCTTGCCAACGTTTCGCATCGCAAAGTAGCTGCGGACCGCATCCAGTCTCGGCGCCCAATCTGTACCAGATCGGCATCGTCAGCGAAAACGGCGGCTTTGGCGTCGCCACGCCCGGCCACGACTGGCCGTGCGAAATCTGGACCTACCACTCCTTCGATCCCGTCACCGGCCGCGACATCGACGCCCTGGGCATGGGGCTGAAGGGCAAACGCATGCCGCTGCTCAACGAGAAATCCAAAGCCTCGTTCACCCGGGCGGTCGTCCGCCTGTACACCGACCTTTGGGAACAGAAGGATACCAAGGGCATGACCGGCCAGTTCTTCTGCCAGCTCTACGACACCGAGTCGGAGTGCGATGGCCTAGTGAGCTACGACCGGGCGGTGTGGAAGGTCGATCCCGCGCCAATCGCCAAAGCGGCTAGGGGAGGACTGACACTCCAAATGCCGGCATCCCTCGCGACAGTCGCTTTCACTTACCGGAACCCGGTCGATTTCTCGTATCCATACTTCGACGGAACTCTGGAACGGACGATCACGGAACTCCGCGACCCAGCCATCATCCGCGAAGGCGACGGGTATTACCTGACGTGGCGGCTATACCGAGCCCTTGCTTATTCTATTCGTAGCGGCGAGCAACCTGGTCCGGCGGCGGGAATGGGGCCGTGATCTCCGATGGCGATTCTTTGACGGTTGCGCGATTATCGCAATTTCGAGGCCGTCGTCGAGAAAGCCAAGTTGTCTTGTTTCGACAGCGGCCACCGCATCGAGGATCATTTCGTTGAAGTCACCGAAATGATCGCCCGTGTGGGTGGATGGCATGCTGCTGGGGTGGCTAAACCTCTCGAATTCGATAGGTTTGGAATGAATAAAGCCCGATCTCTAACATTTCAGCGGGATGTAGCAACGACCCCACCGAGCTTGTCTCGGTCGGTGAAGAAGGTTGAACGGCTAAACGAGCCCCGTGTGCGATGCTCGTCCGCCGCCTCGCAGCCTGGGCCGCCTCCGGCGGCCCAGGCTGCGAGGCGGCGGACGACAAGCGGTGGCGAGGCGCGGTCTTAGCCATCCAACCTTATTCACCGACCGAGACAAGCTCGGTGGGCTCTCCAAGGAGCACTTCATGCGACAGGAACTGGCAGACGAGGAAATCGAGGAGGAGCGGCGTCTCCTCTTGCAAGAAGAGATACGCCAGCTCACTCCGTGTCTACTCATTCGGCTCCTTCGCGCACAACTTCCACGTCTTGGGATCACGTTTCGCGTGGAAAACAGCAAGAACAACTATGCGATCGTCTTCCACTCGAAAGTATACTGCGTAGGGAAATTTGCGGACGCGAGCTTCCCGTACGTCTTCGAAGACGATCGCATATCGGAGAGGATTCGCGCAGACCTAGCCAAGAACGCGTTCCACCGCCGTGAGGAAAGCTATTCCCAGACCGAATCGTCGCTGTTCGTACCAGTCCACGGCATCGTCAAATTCCCAACGAGCCCGACGGCGGAAAACGATCGGCAGCTTCATTGCAGAGCCCGCTCGATGGCTTCTGCCTTAACCCGTTCCCAGGCCACAACATCGTCCGGAGAAGCGATATGCTCGGCCAAACGCTTCTCCAACTCGCGTTTTTTTGCCTCGTTCAACATGCTGCAACCAGATTCCTCCGAAACGCTTTCCCAGATTTCATGCATCAGATCAAGCCGCTCATCAAGACTCAAGCGGTCGATACCCAGGTCTTTCATGCTGGAAGCCATCGAATATCCTCCCGCGCCAAGGGCGCACACGCAGAAACAAGGACCAAAAACGGATTAATCACTATGTTTATTGTAGCAGGCGGCGGCCAACGTAACAATCTCACTACGCGGACACATGGTCATCTGGAAGATGGGAGAGCAAACTTACTTCCCCATCTTCTTCAACCGTCGCTGCGCCAGCGCATAAATACCGTACGCTGTCGGCAACTGCTTTGCCGGCGCCTTGCGATACAAGCCGGCGGCAACTTCGTTCAGGCCGTAATCCTCGGCGATGCGGCCTAGCACGTACCAGTCCTCTTCCGCCATCCGCTGGCCGCGAATCTCCACGGCGCGGCGGAGATTTTCCAACGCTTCGGGCGTCTTGCCCAACTCGGCATAAACGGCCGCCAACGTGTGCAGGCAGGAGGCATTCTCCCGGTTCGTTTCCTTGACGGCCGACAAGGCGTCTTCCAACGCTTGCCGGTCCACCTTGTCCGCGACCACCGCCGCCCAGGCGCGGTTGTTCAACTGGTCGCTCACCGTGCCCATCGCCGCCAGCAGCGCGGCGGGGCCCAGAATCCGCGCTTCGCCCCGTTCGAGCGCAACCCGCCACACGGAATCGTTGAGCTGCTCGCCGCTTACACGGACCAGGAACCCCTTCACCGCATCGCCTTCCACCGTAAACTTCTGCTGCAGTATGCCGTCGACGATCCGCAGCGGCGGGACCTGGTTCTCGCGGGCCGTCTCCAGCGCCGGCCGAACGGCCTGGTAAAGCACCGGCAAGGCGCCCGCCACGTCGGCCGTCGAAGCCGTGCTCACAAACAGGGTGGGAATCCTGGCGCGGGCCTTGCTGCCCGATAGCGCCGCGGCAAACAACTGCTGCACTACCCGCCGCGCCCCGCTGGCGGGCGCTGTGTCGGGGACAGGCTCCATCTCACCCATGCGACGCATGCCGGCAAAGACCTTCGCCTTGGCCTTCAGTTCATCCGCCTTCACCGCGCCCTGCGCGGCCGCTTCATAGAGGACGGCGGCCTGATTATAGAGCCGGACTTGCTGGAGATACTCGGCTGCGTTCTGCACGATCTCGCGCCGCGTGTCGGCGTCGGCGGAAACTTCGGTCGCCTTGCGATCGGCCTCCAATACGCCTTGCCGCGCGGCTACGGCCGCCACGAGGAACCCGCGCCAGGCCGCCGACTTCTCCGCCCGGGCCGCCAGCTTTTCCAACTCGGCGTACCGCTCACTAAAAAGCAAGGCCAGGGCCAGATTCGCCTCGAGGGAATCGAGCCGATTGCGGGGGCCAAGCTGCCGCTGCGCCTTGCGATACTCTTCCACCGCTTCGTCCAGGCGCGTGCCCGGGGCGTAGCGCAGGCCGTCCTCGTCGTGCTCCAGCAAGATGGCGTAGTCCATCCGCATGGCAATGTCCGAAGGGTCGAGTTCCAATGCCTTGGAATATGCCTCGGCTGCGCCGGCCCAATCGATGCCGGGCTGGAAGTGGCGGCCCAGCAGATCGTAGGTGAGCGTACGGGCCAGGTTGGCATAGGCCGCCGCCGAGCGTGGCTCAAGCTCGACCGCCCGGCGGGCCTCGGCCCGGGCCGCCTCGCCCAGTCCGGCCTTCAATAACAGCCGCGAGTAGTGCGAGTGCTGGTCGGCGCGGTCGGCATAGCGGGCCAACTCCGCACGGGCATGGGACAATGCCTCAGTGGCCCGGCCTGCCGCGATGAGACTTGCCGCCACGTTCTCCAGCCGGATCTTCACCTCCCAGGGCGAGTTCTCGTCCTTGGCCAATTCGGCAATCGCCTGCCGCAAGTCTTCAACCTCTTCCGCCGTAAATAGCCCCGGGCCGGTGTCGAGCCGGAAGGTGGCCACGATCAGGTTGTCGCCCGAGATTTCATACTTCTGGCTGATCGTGGCCGGACCGTGCCGTTTTACGGACGAGGCCGGCAAGGACTTGGGCGTGAAGCCGGCCGGCAGATTGATGCGATACTGCAACTGCCGAATGTGCGGTTCGGGTAGCAGCATGGGGCCCTTCCGCTCGTCGGGCGGCGCCCCGCCCGCATGGTCGGCCGAGCTTCGCTCCTCGCCCGCTTCCACGCCGCGAAACAGGCCAGGCAGCCGCTCGAAGAGGCTGTCGGGCTGGAGCGTGATCGTGGCCGCGGCCTCGTCGAACTGGCCGATCCGCGCGTCGGGCACCTCGGCTGTGACGCGGAAAGGTTTCGTGAGGTCCAGCGGCGAGGTGAATTCCAAGCGCGGCGAGGTCTGCGTGCGGAACTGGTCCTTCAAGTACTCTTTCCAGTGTTTTCGCAAGGCCTTGATGCCCAGCGAGGCGTAGTCTTCGCGCAGGTCTTCCTCGCACGACCCGCCGCAGGTGACGGTGACGCGGACGCGTCCCTTGCCATATTCCAACGGAAACAGATCGAAGACCTGCTCGCCCGTGTTGGCAGTGTAGTCCATCTTCGCCGTACGCGCCAGTTCGCGGGTCGCCGGGCTGGCGAGCATGGCCCAGCGGTCTTGGTCCACCAGCGGCAGGTATCCGACCGCCGCGCAGCGGGCCGAGGGGTCGATCCAAAGGGGCCGTGGGCCTGGCACAAAGACGATGGCGTGGTCGAAGTCGCCCAGTCCCGGCAGCGCGGGGGCCACGTCGCCGTAACGCCCGGTCCGCAGCAGGGCCACCTCCGCGCGAATGCCGGCCACGCGGAGCATCGCCACCAGCAACGTTGCCTGGTCCTTGCAATCGCCGTAGCGGCGGGCGAGCGTCTCCCGCGAGGATCGCGGCACGATCGCCCCTTTGCCGAACTCCACGCCCGTGTAGCGGATCTGGCCGCGAAGCGCCGCCAGCAGCCGTTCGATGATCTTCTCGCGATTGGTCTCGGCGCCCACCGCCTTCTGGGCCATGGCGCGGACGGCTTCGATATCCAGGTGCGACTCGACCAGTTCCGCGTAGGCCGCCGCCACGTCGATCCATGACTTGCCGGTGGAAAAAACGACCTGCGGCGTCTTGGCGTTCTCGGCCGGCAAGTAGTCCTCGGGCGGGTCTGTCGCCGGCAGCGGACCGAGGTCGAAGACCAACGTCGTGCGACCCTTGTCTTGCAGGCGAGTCGGTTTGGCGTCGCTGGCCGAGACTTCATATTTCAGTGGCAGCGAGTCGGGCGTGTCGATCACCAGGCGAAGCTGGCGGACCGGATACTGCTGCGACAAGAGGAAGCGTTCCACGATGCCGTGCTCGAACAGAGAGCGGATCTCGCGGGTTTCGACTTCCTCTTCCACGACCGCGCCCACGACGATCGCCGGCAGCGGCCCGCGGAGGAGTTTCGCGTCGCTGAAGAGGTTCGGCGTGTCCTGCTCGGCCGCGGCCTCGCCGATGCTCTCCTGGTCCAGGGCGTGGGCTTGGCCGTCGGGCGTGATCACGCGGACGCGGAAGACGGGCTTCTCTTCGCACCAGGGCGACCAGTCGGCCTCGGTGCAGGACCAGTCATCGACCCCCTTGTCGGTGAGGAAGCGGTAGACCCGCCGCGAGATGCGCTGCTGCCGGCCCTGCTCGTCGAGCTTATAGATATGCTCTTCGAAGAGCATCTCGATGTCGCCGTCCTTGGGCGCCGGCGATGCGGCCGCCGCGCGGAGGATGTCTTCCGGCTTGGCAGTCAGCGCCGGCAGGTTCCACGGCGACTCCACCGTGGCGGAGGAGTTCCTCGCAAGTAAAAGGACCAGGACCACAACGCCCGGCGTGCAGGCGGAAAAGCGGCGAAAGGGAATCATGAAGGAGTCTCGATTTTTTGTGCCATTTTAGCGGAATGAAGTGCTTCTCAGTGGGGTCGTTGCTACATTCCGCTGAAATGTTACGATTTTTTGGGAAAAATGCCGAGTTTTTCGGCGGGCCGGGGAAAGGCCGTACCGGCATGCATGCAAACTATTGTATTCGATGAGGCGGGAAACGGAACGGCGACTGTAGGGAACACCCTCCGTGGCGCTCCGGGTTCGCCAAGGAACGCCACGGAGGGCGTTCCCTACAGAATTTCCGCCGACGGAAGTGTTACCGTGGTTTGAACCATGCCGGAAAATCTGGCCACACATGCGGGAAAGCCGGCATTTGCTTGGGCCGGCAGGCAGGTTATACTAGAGGTTTCCCGTGGATTCCAGGTTCTCAGGCAACAGCGGCTGCGATGGGCAAGTACGTGGTGCGATTCGGTGCGATGCGCGTCCTGGGGATGTTTTCCGCTCCCGCCTCGGCCGCCTATTGCCGCGATACGCGAGTCATTGTGCGTACGGAACGGGGGCTGGAGGCGGCCGACGTGCTGTGGGAGGGCACCGAGGCCACGCTGGCGGCCTTGAAGGACCCGGCCGAGGGCCAGATCCTCCGCGCGGTGACCGCGGAAGATGAGCACGAATTGCTGCGAATCGCCGAGCAAGCCCGCCGCGAACTGGAGGTCTGCCAGTGCTATGTCGATCGGCTGGGGCTGGAGATGAGCCTCGTCCTTTTGGAACGGGTCTTTGGCGGCGAGCGGGTGGTGGTTTACTACTTGGCGGAGAACCGCGTCGATTTTCGCGAGCTGGTCCGCCTCTTGGCCGCGGAGTTCCAGACGCGGATCGAGATGCGGCAGATCGGCGTGCGCGACGAGGCCAAACTCCTGGCCGACTACGGCGACTGCGGCAAGCAAACCTGTTGCAACAGCCATCTCGTGCAGATGCCGCCGGTCTCGATGCGGATGGCCAAGATGCAGAAGGCCACCTTGGACCCCACCAAGATCTCGGGGCGCTGCGGGCGGTTGAAGTGCTGTCTGCGCTATGAATTCGAAATGTACGAACAACAGGAACTGCCGCTGGTGCAGCTCGACGACGGCCGGCTCATCCGTTCCGCAGTTCCTGTCCCAGCCGACGACTCGGAGCCGTGAGTAGATCCCGCATGCTCGATCCTACCATCGCCAATCTCTTGCAAGAGGACCGCCGCTACCCGCTGGAGGCCTACATCTTCGTTTTCGAGGGACTGCACTATGCCCAGAACGTGCTGGGGCTGGGCAACGACAGCCCGAGCGAGTCGCCCGGCGGCCCGTCGCAAGAGGCGGAGGACCAGGGGCCGCAGCGGCACGTGACCGGCCAGGAACTGTGCGAGGCCATTCGCCAGTTCGCCCTGGAGCAGTATGGCTACATGGCCAAGCTGGTGCTGGCCAACTGGGGCCTACACACGACCGGCGATTTCGGCGAGATCGTCTTCAACCTGATCCGCATCGGCCGCATGCGGAAAACGCCGCATGACCGCCGCGAGGATTTCGACAACGTCTACGATTTCGACTGTGCCTTCCGCGAGGAGTTCCGCATCGTGCTGCCGGAAAAGGAATGAACGCTCCCGTGCCGCGCAAGAAAGAGCCGCCGATTTCCGCAAAGCCGGCCTGGCAATTGGCCGGGCCGGTCGCGCAGCCTCGGCCGGCGGGAGCGGCCTGGAAGTGTCTCTTGGCCGTTGCCGTGGCGCTGCAAGCGGCCTGGATCGTGGCGCTGGTGGTAATGGCGATGAAGTAGTTTCCGTTGCGGCTTACTTGGAATCCCGCACCGGACTATAGCGGACCAGCAGGCTGGCGCCGCGCTGCGGAATGATCAAAGTCAGGCCTTCCGCAAGCGACTTTCCGCTCAATCGTCGCGTGGTTTTCTGGCGCTGTTCGTCGCTGAACTGGACCTCATAGTCGCGCGTGGGGTTCAGCCCGCCGAGTGACGCATCGATGCCCACGATCTTGCACTTGTCGCGGCGGAAGGCCAGCACGAGCCCGGCGTCCAGGTCCGGCCGGTGGACCTGGTAGGCCACGAAGGCCTCGGGGTCTGCGGAGCAGGCGGCCAGCGGATAATAGTCGCCGTAAAAATACTTCTGGTTCTCTTTCACTTCGGCCATGGCCTCCTGGGCCGCTGGTAACGAGAATCCGTTGTCGAGGAAGGGGAGTTGGAAGATCGCGCCCGCGCCCGAGCCGCTCCGCACCTCGTAGGCACTGCACGTCCAGATGCAATTCTGGTGCAGCGGCAAGTAGTAGTTCATGCCGATCGCCTGGGCCTGATGCCAGTCGGCATGCCCCGGCCCGCAGCCCGTGTCGCTCCGCCATAGCGGGACCGACCGCTGCTGCATCTCCATGTCGATGCGCCGCCCGCCGCTGGCGCAGTTGTCGATACACATGCCCGGCTGGCTGGCGTCGATGGCGTCCCACATGGTGTAGAGGCCCTCCACGTAGCGGATCTCCGTCATCCCCTGGCGGTCCGCCGCTTCGATCTGCCGCCAAAAGGAGAGGGGATCGATGTTGAAGTCATTGCGATACCAGTCCAGGCCGTACTCGCGGATTCGCCGAATCAGCAAATCGGTCAACCACTGCCGGGCGGCCGGGTCATTAAGCTTGAACAGCCCGCCGCCGGCCCCGCCGAAGACGAACTCCGGGTGTTCACGGGCGATCTGGGTGCCGGCGGCCACGCGCTCGGGCTCGAACCAGACGATGAACCGCAAGCCCAGTTTGTGGCAGGCCTCGCTGACCGCCTTCAGCCCGTGGGGAAACGCCTGGGGCTTGCAGAACCAGTTGCCCACGCCGTTGGGGAAATCGCCGGGAAACCAAGCGGCGTCGAACCAGAGGAAATCGCAACCGATTTTCGCGGCTAGTTCGGCCGACTGACGCTGCCCGGCCTCGGTGGGCCACGTGGGGTGCCCGTGGTAGCGGTCGAAACACTGCCAGAAGGTGGGCATGGCCACGGGACGCGCCTGCTGCCTGGGTGTGTAGTGGAAGAGCATCAGGCGGCGGAAGCGATTGTGCGCCGCCGTGCGATCGCCCTGCCAGGTCATCAAGAGAATTCGCGGGCTGCGGATGATCTCGCCAGGATGCAGCAACAGGTGTGTTCGTTCCATGCCGCCGCGGAGCCGCGTCGGCCCGTCGGCCGCGCGCTCCAGCGACGCCGCCCATTGACCGCTCCAGCCGATGGCCGTGAACAGTCCGCGGTCCTGGCACTGAAGATTGAAGAAGGGAAACGTGCCGTTGGACGAGCGGCCACCCTGGGGAGCAAGGTGAATTGCACCGCCAGCGGGAAGTTGAGTTTCCAGCGGCAGGAACGAACGTTGGCTGCAATCGTCGCCGGCCAGGTTGTGCAGCACGGCGGACTGCCCTGCGGCGCCCGTCGCCAGTCTGACGTCCAGGGCCTGGATGTTCTCCAGCAGCGGAGTGTCCAGCTTGCTCGTGTTCTCGAAACGCAACACCCAATCGGCCGCCGCATAACGTTTGTAGACCACGACTTCGGCCGTGACCCGCAGTCCTGATTGAGGATCGGTCCAAGCGACATCGTGCCGCGTGCGGTCGGGCAGTTCCTTGCTCGTCGCGGTGTGCGGCCAGGTTTTCAACAGTACCGGCGAAGACTTGCCGCCATAGACGAAAGAGAATGGCTGTGCGCCCGTCACCAGCAGCGATTGCCCCGGCAGGCCGGGGATTTGTTGATTGCGACTGGCGGCTGGGCGGTCGGCCGATGGCTGTGGGTGTTGTGCCATGAAGGCTGCGGCCGCCCACTGGGCCATTTGAGCCACTTCCGCGGGGGTGGCCATGATCGCGTCGGCGGGGGCGTCGGCTGGCACGTCGCCGGGGTCAAGGGCGGCGGCAAAGCGAGTGGATAAACACAGCAAAACCAGCGGCAATAAGCGTGGCGTCCAGCGGATCATGGCGGATTCTCCAAAATGGACTCGGGATTGGTCAGATTGCCAGCATCTTACCACCAGCCTAGGGGAATTGCGAGCAGAGCTTTGACGATCTTGAGCGCGTTTCTCCTCCCACCCTAGTTGCGTTCGAGAATTCTTTCGGTTATTCTTGTCATTTTGCTCGGGCTTGCCCCGATCAGCCCCATTGAGGAGAATGTCCGCTGGGGTACGCAATACACTTCTGCGCCTGGGAGCATCGAGACGGAAATGGCTGACATCGCTTCGGTTTTCGGCCGGCACGAATTCCTCATCCGCCGCCTGCACTCGCTGACGGGCCTGGTCCCGGTCGGCGGATTCTTGGTCATCCATCTCTTGACCAATATGGGGATCCTCGATAACAGCTACCAGCAGCGTGTCGATTTGATTCATAGCATGGGTGAGCGAACACTGCAAGTGACCGAGTGGGGCCTCATCTTTCTGCCGATTTTATTTCACGGCATCATCGGCTTGATTATCGTGGCGCGGGGAAAGCGCAACTTGGCCCATTACCCCTATGTCGAGAACTTTCGCTACACGCTGCAGCGCTGGACTGGGGTAATCGCCTTTGCGTTCATCCTCTGGCACGTCTTTCAGACCCGCGGCTGGATCAATACCGAGTGGTGGCTGGAAAACATCACGAGACCCATGGGTGGCGGAGTTTTCAACCCGAAACAGGCGGAAATCACCAGCGCCCGGGCCGTTCAGGTTGCCTGGTGGGTAGGCCCCCTGTATGTGGTCGGAATCGTGTCCTCGGTCTACCACTTAGCCAACGGCCTGTGGACGATGGGGATCACGTGGGGCGTGTGGACTGGCCGCCGCGCCCAGGCCTGGGCCACGGTCTTTTGGGGCGCCTTCGGCTTGGCCCTGGCCGGGGCGGGTCTGGCGGCCTTGTACGGCTTCTGGTTCTATCACATCACGGGCTGATCACGCTCTTGCAGGAATCAATGTCATGGCGAAACAATCGGTGATGATCATCGGCGGCGGATTGGCCGGCCTGTCGGCTGCCATCAAGCTGGCCGAGTTGGAGTGCGACGTGAGTCTCATGAGCGTCCTGCCCGTGAAACGCTCGCACAGCGTCTGCGCCCAGGGCGGCATCAATAGCGTCAACGACCTGACGCGGCAGTTGGGCGACAGCGAATGGAAGCACTTCGACGACACCGTCTACGGCGGCGACTTCCTGCAGCACCAGCCGCCGGTCAAGGAACTGGCCTATTGGGCACCCAAGATCATCGACCTCATGGACCGGCTAGGCGTGACCTTCAACCGCACGCCGGAGGGTTTTCGCGACCAGCGCCGTTTTGGCGGCACGCTCTACCAGCGGACTTCCTTCGCCGGGGCCACCACGGGCCAGCAGTTGCTCTACGCGCTGGACGAGCAAGTCCGCCGCTGGGAAGTCGCCGGACACATTCACAAGTACGAGTACTGGGATTTTCTCGGCCCGGTGCTCGACGAGACGGGCCGCTGCCGCGGCTGCGTGGGCCAGGACCTCGTGAACATGGAGATCCGCGCCTTCCCGGCCGACGCCCTGGTGGTCGCCAGCGGCGGCTGCGGGGCAATCTTCGGCCGTTCCACGAACTCCGTGGCCTGCAACGGCGCCGCCGTAAGCCGCGTTTACCAGGCCGGCGGCCACTTGGGCAACGCCGAGTTCATCCAGGTTCACCCTACGGCTATTCCCGGGGCCGACAAGCTGCGATTGATCAGCGAGAGCGCCCGCGGCGAGGGCGGCCGCGTGTGGGTGCCGCGGAAACCGCAGGACCCCCGCGCGCCGCAAGAGATCCCCGAAAAAGAACGCTATTACTTCCTCGAAGAGCGCTATCCCACCTACGGTAACCTGGTGCCCCGCGACATCGGCACCCGCGAGATTTTCAAGGTCTGCATGCAGGAGGGACTGAGTGTGCAGGCCGGGCGGATGTGCGTCTACCTGGACGTCACCCACATCCCCCGCGACCAGTTGGACCGGAAGCTGGCCGGCATCCTGGAGATTTACGAGAAGTTCCAAGGGGCCGACCCCCGTAAAGTGCCCATGAAGATTTTCCCCGCCGTCCACTACACGATGGGCGGCCTGTGGGTCGATTACGAGCCTGACGCCAAGGGTGGCCTGAATGTCGGCTCGCCACGGAACCAGCAGACGAATATCCCCGGGTTGTTTGCCATCGGCGAGTGCGAGTACCAGTACCATGGGGCCAATCGCCTGGGCGCGAACTCGCTGGTCGCATGCATCTTCAGCGGCCTGACCGTGGCCCCGGGCATTATCGCCTATGTCAACAGTTTCAAGGGCCAGAAGGCCGGGGAACTGCCTTCCGGTGTTTTCGATTCTACGCGCCGCAAGCACCAGGACTATTATGACGGCCTGTTGAAGCGCCCGCAGGGCGGACCCAATCCGTACAAGATTCACGCCGAACTGGGGCAACTCATGACCAAGTCGGCCACCGTGGTCCGCCACAACGCCGACATGCTGGAAACCTACGCCAAGGTCTGCGAGCTGCAGCAGCAGGCCGCCCGCTGCTCCATTTCCGACATCAGTCCTTGGGCCAACCAGACCGCGCCCTTCGCCCGGGCGCTGGACGACATGTTCCCCGTGGCCAAGGCGATCCTGCGGGGGGCCATCACGCGCGACGAGTCGCGCGGCGCCCACTACAAGCCCGAATTCTCACAGGGCGAGCTCACCGCTGCGGAACCGGCCCAGCGCCGCCGCGAGGCGGAGGCCTGGGTCGACCGCTTCGAGGCCAACAATCGCCGCTGGCTGAAGTCGACGATCGCCGCCTGCGGCGCCGGCGGCGAGCCTGCGCTGAGCTACGAAGCGGTCAATACCAGCCTGATCCCGCCCCGGCCGAGGCTCTACGGTCTTTCTGGTGGCGATGTTATCGAGCAAGTCTATAAAGAGAGAAATGCCGCTGTGAAGAAGACATGAACCCCTGAAATCCGAAATCCGAATATCGAAATCCTAAACAAATTCAAACTTTGGTTTTCCCCATGTCCACTCCATCCTCCCAGACTTTCAAGGTTCGTGTCCTCCGCCAGGACAAGCCGGGCGAGCACGGCTACTGGAACGAGTTCCAGGTCGAGTACGAGCCCGACATGAACGTGATCTCGGCCCTGCAAAAGATCGCCGAGTCGTCCGTCACCGCCGATGGCAAGACCGTCGCTCCCGTCGTCTGGGAGTGCAACTGCCTGGAGGAGGTCTGCGGGTCATGCACGATGGTGATCAACGGCCGCGTGCGGCAGGCCTGCTCGGCCTTGATCGACAACCTGCTCAAGGACCAACCGGAGCACATCGAATTGCGGCCGATGACCAAGTTCCCCGTCGTCCGCGACCTGATGGTCGACCGCTCGCGATTGTTCGCCTCGCTGGAGAAGGTCCAGGCCTGGCTGCCGGTCGACAGCTACTATGACATGGGTCCCGGTCCGCGGCAATCGCAGGAGCAGCAACAGTTCGCCTACGAGTACAGCAAGTGCATGAGTTGCGGCTGCTGCCTGGAGGCCTGTCCGCAGTTTCTGAAGACGGAGTTGCTCAAGCGGGCCGACGAAACCCCACAGCAGTTCCGTGCGCGGTTGCGCGCGGCAGTCGAGCGTTCCTTCATGGGGGCCCACGCCATCGCCCAGGTCGACTTGTTCAACATGAATCCCATCGGCGCGATGAACGCCGGCGAGCGGCTCGACGCCTTGACCGCCGAGGGCGGGATCCAGGTCTGCGGCAACGCGCAGAACTGCGTGAAGGTCTGTCCCAAGAGCATTCCTCTCACCACCGCCATTGCCCGCGGCGGCCGTGCCGCCACGGTCCACGCCGTGAAGAAAATCTTCGACTGGTAAGAGCGGATTCTTCGGACAGAAAGATGCCCGTGGGTACACGGGGGACAGAAAAATAACGAGAAGAGGCTCGATAGATCTCCCCGCATTTATGTTTCGGTCCCTTTATTTTTCTGTCGAATCTCTTCCTATTTCTTGCTCTTGAACCCTCGCACCTGGATCGGCTTCTTGCCGTCGGGCTTGGGTAGGAACATGTCGTGGCAGTTCAGGTCGCACTCGCGGATCATCTGCAAGGCATATTCCTCACGGCCCAGGTTTGAATCCACATTGTTCGTTCCGATGGTGAACTTGATGCCGGCTCGCCTGGCCTGGCGGATGAAAGCGGCCTTGGGCAGTTTCAGGCGGTTGCTGATCTCGATCGCCACGCCGTTGCGGGCGGCCGCGTCGATCACTCGCTTCAGCCGCTCGGGCGTCCAGAGCGTGTCGTATTCCTTGGCGATCACGTCGGGCAGGTAGGTCGGGTTGGCGTAGATATCGACCGGCTCGTTGTCGAGGATGTTCTCGATCGTCCGCACCAGTAGTTCCATGAAGGCCTGCTTGTCGGGGATATCGACCTCCTCGGGGATCCACAGCCTTGCCCGTTTGCCGCGGTGGTCGACGATCGTCATGGCATCGGTGAAGATGTAGTCGAACTTGGCGATGGCCTCTTTGGAGAAAAGCGTGGGCCACTCGCGGCCCTCGGCCTGCATGCCGATGAAGCAGGGCTGGCCTTCCAATTTCTTGACGTAGTCGTAGATACCCTGGTCGTTGGTGATAGGGAATTTCACGCCGGCATTGGCGGCGATACCGTAGAACACGCCCGTCTCGCGACTGTGCGCCAGGGCCTTTTCCAGCGTCAGATCGCCCTTGAGGTGGATGTGGTAGTTGATGAGGGGAAAGCCAACAACTCCCTGGAGATAGGCAACTTGTTTCGCAATCTGGTCTCGCACAACGGGATCCGTTTTCTGTCGGGCCTTGGCGGGAAGACTTTGAACTCGCATGTTTCTCAGGGTGATTTTCGCATTCTGTGACCCGGCGGTGATGTTAAGCCTTCCCCCGCGCCGTCCGCTTTGATCGGTAACAAGTATTTCGTTCACCCAGACTTGAACGTGCTGGTTATTTTCCATGCGAACCCGCAACTTGAACCATTGACCGTCTTTGGCTACCGACTTGAATTGGCGGGGCCCTAGCACAAGACTCCCCGTCATGCCACAATAACTCTCTACTCGGGTCAAGTCGCGAGGAGAGTTATCGATAACAACGACGGCATAGAACGGAGCGCCAGAACCTCCTGTCGGAGTCATCAGATCGATATAGCCTTCGGCCCCGACTTCGGTCATTACTTCTGCGGAGAAGTCGAAGTTCCGGCAATCATCCACGGCACCTGAACAATCGATGTATTCATTATGCTTCAGTTCCAGCCGACCGTTGACAATCTTGACATGACCATCCGTTTTGACTTTCTTGTGCAGCGTCTTGCCGTCGAACAGCGGTATCCACGGTTGCTCCTCGGCGTGGGCCGCGGCGGAAAGAAGGCTGAGGAGAATGACAAGAGGCAGCAAGACTTGGCGGGTTCGCATGGTACGCATCTCTTTGGTGGGGCTGGTGGGAATGAGGATACTTAGCCATTTTAACCTGATTGACAACCACAGCGAAAGAGGCCATAGACCCGACCTTCGCTTTTGCCTGTTGATTTGGTCGCGCGTTGTTCCCAGTGTGGCAAACGGGATCTGTGTAGCCGCGGAGCGGCGGCATGTAATAGCCTGGGGCGGAAGCCCCAGGAAGAGGTAAAAAACGGTGTCCCAGCCGCGCTCGCGGCTGGGACACCATTTGGCCCTCCAGTCCCGGGGCTAACGCCCTCGTTGTTACACACAACTCCGCCGATCTTATGCCCCGGAGGGGCAATTGACAATAGCCCAGCGATTTATCGCTGGGTAGCCAATTGACCTACGTTGTCGATAGTCCCGTAGGGACGATTGACATGAATGTATGCCGCATCGCCTCAATCGTCCCGGGACTACCGGACTGCCGCGCCTCCGATTCCCAGCGATAAATCGCTGGGCTATTCTCACCTGCCTTTCCGGGGCAAGCATTCCACTCAGCAATTCGTTGCATTACTTGCGTCCGGGGCCACTAGCTTCGGTTCTGAGCCAGAGCAAAGGCTTTTCGCCTCTATGCGTGGCGTTGCTCAGAGGGCCGTGATTTGTGGCCGTTACCGGGCGCGGCAATAGTAAAGCCACTCTCAACGCCACGACGGAGACCTGCCCCATGGAAGTTCGGGGAGAAGGGATGCAACCCTCGTCGCCCGCTTCAACGGCCCTGTGACGGCTTTCACTCCACTAGCACCAGGGCGTAGTAGTTCTGCGGACACCCTTCCGACCGCACGACTTCGATGGGCAGCCCGGCCGCGCGGGCGGTGGCGAAGACATCGATCCCCGCGGCCTCCATCGCCGGGCGGGCCTTGTCGGGATGCTTGCACGCGGTAACGTAACAGTCGCCGGAAGCCGAGATCCGAAGCCGCTTTCCCTCAAGGCAGCACCAAAGTGAGCCTGACTTGACTTATTTGTTATACTAGACTAAAATGTCCAGTGCATGGAGGCCGAAAAAGTGATTGAACTGCCGCCGTTTACGATAGACGGATTTCTGCCATCAGGGGAGTACCTGATGACCTTGGATGAATTGCAGCAATCTGCCCTCGTTTTGGGACCGGGCGATCCAGAACTTTATCCAGATTGGGATGCTCGCTGGCGCGAGACGTTGGTCGGCAACCTGGCGATCCTTGTCCGTCAACTTTGGGCCGTTGGCATTATGGAGGTCTTCATCGATGGTTCTTTCGTGGAAGACAAAGACCACCCCAACGACATCGATGGGTACTTTGTCTGCGACCTGCAGCGTTTAGCAGGGGGCGACTTGCAGCGCGAACTCAATGCACTTGATCCTTTCCAAATTTGGACATGGGACCCGGCAACTCGTCGACCTTATCGTGGATACCCAAAGAGGCAACTTCCCATGTGGCATCAATACCGTGTCGAGTTGTATCCACACTACGGGCAGCCATGCGGCATTCGAGATACGTATGGGCATGAACTGGAGTTTCCTTCGGCTTTCCGGCAATCGCGGCGCGACGGCAAACCGAAAGGAATCGTCAAGATTGGAGGCCATCCATGATTCGTAACGAAAATGAATACCGGGAAGCCGTAGCTCGCCTGGACGAAGAGCAAAAACGGATCGACGCGCAGAAGGTCCAGTTGGAGAAGATGGGCTTGTCACCCGCCGACGTGAAGCGCGCGATTGATCCGATCGAGTCCTTTCACCTCCAACTTCAAGAAGAGGTCGAGAGTTACCAGCGGTTAAAGCGTGGCGAGTTCGACGAGATATGGAACCTCCGGGGCTTGGGCCAGCTCTTGATTTCGGCGCGAATTGCAAAAGGCATGACGCAACGACAACTTGCCGAAAAATTGGGCGTCAATGAATCCCAGGTCTCTCGTGATGAGCGCAACGAGTACCACGGCGTCACGCTGGACCGTGCCGAACGAATCCTTGACCTGTTGGGAATTGAACTTCGCACCACGGTGACGGCGCGAGCGGAAGACCGCTCACTGACCGTGTAAGCCGTCCGCCCAAGGCGCAAACGACGATGGTAAACTTGATCCTGATACCCCTTATCGGAGTCGGCTTCATTTCTCACTCCACCAGCACCAGCGCGTAGTAGTTCTGCGGACACCCTTCAGACCGGACGACTTCGATGGGCAACCCGGCCGCACGGGCGGTGGCGAAGACGTCGATCCCGGCGGCCTCCATCGCCGGGCGGGCCTTGTCGGGATGCTTGCACGCGGCAACGGCGCCCCGCTTCTGCTTGGCGACCGCGCACGTCTTGCACAGCCAGCACGGCCCACAGACGAAGGCAAACGCCTTGTAGCAGCCGGCCAGGAAGACCTTGCGTTCCAGGGTCCGGGCGATGTCGCGCACCGATTCCCAGTTGTTGCCGTGCAGCAAGAGGGCCGACTGGTATTCGTCGAGCATCTTGCGGGTGGTCTCCGGCGTGGGCGAGTGCGGCGGGCAGGTCAGGCACTGCCCGTATTCTGAGCAGCCGTACTGGCACCGCAAGCGGACCCACGCGGCCGTGAAGACCTGCCGCGGCGGCGAGACCACCACGGCGTCCAACGCGCCCATCTGTCGGGCTTCGTCGCAAAACGATTCCAGATGTTGTGCGGTGCTCATGTCATCTACTCCGCCCTGGGCCACCATCAATGGACTAAAACGTGCAAATGTTCCTGCCAAGCCTTGGAGACTACTGCCGCCAGGTCAGCTTGCCGGCCGCCACCTGGGAGGGCCGCGGCACGGTGATGACCTTCAACACCGATAACTGCGGCACCAACAATACCGGCCCGACCGGCACGCCCGCCTGCCAGGCATAATAACCGTAAGGTCCCTCTCCCGATTCCTCCCAGATTTTACTCGGCTGCTCCGGCCGGGTGAAGTCCCAGAGCTGTACGCGGTCCGGATAGGACTTGATGTAGAACCACGAGCCGTCGGCACAGCAGTCGGTCATTTCATTGCTGCTTCCCTTGTAAGGCAGACGTGCGAGGAACTTAGGATGGCGCGGGTCGCGGGCGTCGATCACCTGGGGCGGGCCGCTGCCGTAGCTAGTGATGACGGCAATTCCGTGCGCTGCGGCGATGACGTGCCCCTGGGCGGTCCAGAACCACTCGCCGCGCTGCGACTGAAGCTGCGGGTCTCGCAGTTGGGCGAAAAAGAGCGGCTTCTTGGGGTCGGCCACGTCCCAGATCAAGAACACGGCCTTCCCCTTCTCTCCTTCGGTGATCGCGTACAACAGCGGGCCGTCGGCACAAAGGCCGTGTACTTGCGGGATGTCCAACTCGGCGATTGGATACACGGTTTGGCTGAGCACCTTCAGGCCAGTGGGGCCGGCCATCTCGGCGATCGTCAGGCAGATCGGGCCCCGGGAGCTTCGCGGGCCTCCCTGTGCCCCATAGAGCCGGCTTCCCCAGACTGCGTCCGCCGGGGCCTTGTCCAAGGATTGCCGCGGCTTGCCGGGGTTGCTGAAGTCAACGATTGCCGTTCCGCCGTCCGTGCTCACCACGGCGCGGTTGCCGTAGACGGCCCGCACCCAAAACCAGCGGTGGTTGAACCAGTTGCTTAGCCGCTTGGGGGCCAAGGGATTGGAAAGGTCGAACCATTGCCCCAGGGTCGAGCTTGTGTAGAGCGACTTGCCGCCCCAGGCCGCGATGCGGTTCCCCTCGCCGTTCAGGGGCACGCTGGCGAGCAACTTCGGCTGCAATGGGTCGGAAAGATCCGCAAAATGGATCCCCATGCCCGTGCCATCCTCCTTGACAAGAACCACGTGCTGCTTGCCCGGGTGAGGGATCAACTGCATGTCACGGGTCGGAAAACCGGGGTCCCACGTGCCCGCCAGCTTGGAGTTTGCCGGGTCGGAAAGGTCATAGATGTCAAGATGCGTGCCTTCCCAGGTGCCAATCATCAAGGATGTCATAGCCGTCGGGCTTGCCGGCCAACGATTCCACCTGGGCCGCATCGAGCGATTTCCCCTCGATGAGGCTTGGCCCCGCACCCTGGGGCTGAAAAGCCCCGGGCACCATGGGCACTACCGTCAGGCCGGTCTCGGCAACGGCCGGGGCCGCGCCGAGACAACAAACGGAAAAAATGGTTGCCAGGGTTGAGGAAGAAACAAGGTTCGACACCACTACGGTCGTTTCCTCTCTGCCGTGCGATCACTCGGGACGGCCATCTCGATCGACTCGCACACAGGCTCGTCCCCCGTGGTAATCTCATACGTGCCCGCGTGCGAAAGCGTGACCGCTTGGTTCTTCGCTCCACCCGGCTCGCGCCAAGTGTGCGTGATCTTCACTGGCCGGGCCGACGCGCGGCCGTCGTCCAGGCAATGGGCATAAAGGTGAAAATTGTTCAGCGCCGGATCGCCCAAATAACGCACATAAACCCGCTCCGCGGGGCGGTCGAACCGGATCTCGCGATGGGCGTTGGTGTGCCAGTGCGCCGTGTCGGTGGGGACCGCGGCACGGTATATTTCGCGGAAGTCGTCGGGCTTGTCCACGGCGTAAGAGATAGTATTGCGGGTGTTGCGGGCGGCCTCGCCCTGGTGAGTCGCAAATGCGCCCTCGGCCGTGAGCCAGGCGATCTTCGTCCCCGGCGGCGTCTGGACCTTGACGATGGCTGGCCCGTGGATGCGGTCTGTCTTGCGCTTGGGGTCATAGTCGGCCGGCGGACCCGCCAGGTATTTCAGCGTTTCTCCGGGCTTGCCAGCCTCGGAGCAAATCTCCATCACGCGGGTCTTTAGGCCGTAATGGTCGCCCGTACGGTACTCCATGACGTTCTTTCCTTTGGCCAACACGGGCAGTGAAGCCGGCGCGACCTGCACCCAAGTCGTGATCGCCAGCGAGCGGACCACAGCATGGCCTGGCTGGCCGCGAAGCGCGATCTTCAAGAGGTAGCCGTAGCGGCCGGCGACATGCGGAGTCAAGTCCAACGGCGTGGCGGTCGGGGAGGGCAGATCGCGCCACGTCAGCCCGTTATCAACCGATAGGGCCAATGCAGCACCGCTGGCGTCCAGTTCGACTAGCGAAGCCTCACGGTCCTCGGCAAGCGTGTCCGCCGGCCCCACTTTCGGGACAATAATATAGGGCGAGCGGACCTCGAAGATCGCGTAGCCCTCACCCGCGTCTTTCAAGGTCAAGCCAGTGGCAGCGGGCCGCACGTTGCGGGCGTCGTAGGCCCCGTCGGCGAAGTCGGACGACCGCTGGCTGAGGTCCGGCCGGTAGACAAACCGCCCGTTGCCATAGTTGTGGATGCTGAACTCGCGATGGTTGGGCTTGGGGCCGCGGGGCGGCTGCTCGATGAGTTGCCGCAGCCAGGCCTCACGGTTCCACTCAAGCCGGTGGTTCCAGCGTCCGCCTTGCGGCGTCCACCAGCGCGTGAATGTCTCACCCTGCCGCAGCACGTAGTCCATCGTGTGGCCGCTCTGGTTGAAGCCGTAGTAGTTTTCCACGCGGGTTTTTTCATACATCCGCCGCATCTGCTCCAGCGAATCGTTGGGGAAGAACAGCGGCCCGCGATCGCGCCACAGCGAGCGATCGCGCCGCGCTTCGTTCAACGAGGCCAGCGTGCCGTCGGGGCGGCGGAAGACGGCGTGCAGGTCCAGGTCCATGTAATGCCACTTGTCGCCGTAGAATGCTTCGGCAAGCGTGTGGGACAAGTCGGGCAGGGTGACCGTGCGGGCCTTTCCGCCGCCGATGTCCTCCCAGACACCCGCCATCGTCGGCCCAAGGATCCCGCAGTACGCATAGCCGTAGACGTTGATGATCTTCACCGGGTCGCGGACGTTGTTATACTCGCTCAAGGCGTCGTTGCCTTCGAGCACCTCGTTGCAATGGAACAGTCCACTGCGGGTGTCGACCAGGTACTTATAGACCTCCCAAGCCAGGGCGTCACCGCTCAGTCCGCGCCATTGCGGGAACTGGGCGAAGGTCCGCATGCTGTAGGCGTCGGCCCGCAGTGGCGAGAGCACCCGCGGGGCGTATTCGCGGCCTGCCGCGAGCGGGACCAGGACGACTACGATCAACAACGAAACAGTGTGTCGCATGAATCGATCTCCTGTACGGTTCCACGGTTACCGGTCGCTTGCCGGTTGGTGGGCGCCCACCACCGTCAACGGCGGGCGCGGCTGCCGATCGATATCTTCAGCGACCTCGGGCAGCCGCTTGACCGTGCCCAGGGCACCGAGCGCACTGGGCCGCAGGTGCAAGTTCCCGCTAGCCGGATCGACCAGCCCAGCAGTCATATCCTTGATGACATTACCCTCGATCCGCATGCTGCTCTTGCTTTCGATCTGCATCGCGCGGCCGACCAGGAGATTGTTGGCCACCACCAGCCCGTCGTTGTCATTCACCAGGCGGATGAGCCGCTGGTAACGCGAACGCGGATCGAAGACCGTATTGTGCAGGATCTGGCAGTCGCGAGTGTAGGCAGCGAAAATGTCGTTTTCCGGGCCGCGGGTGACGAAGTTGTTGCGGACGGTGCAGCGGATACAGTGGGCGGCGGTCCCCTCGCCGCGGAACGAGTTGCCCAGGCAGATGCCGCAGTCGCAGTCGATGATCATGTTCCGCTCGACCGTGCAGTCCTCGGCATCGACCCAGAGGAAGATGGCGCCGCGGCCCTCGCCTGTGCGGCCGTGGATGGCCACGAAGACATTGTCGCTGATCGTCCAGCGCTTGGCGTACATGATGTCCATGCCGCCCACATAGTTGCCGCCGAAGGTGTCGGAGTCGTCGTCGCCCGGCTGCTTGGGATGGTCGTTGTAGAAGAGGCAGTACTCGACACGGCAGTCGGTGGGCCGCAGCTTGTCGCGGTCTTTCTCGGGTACCATCACTCCCTTGATGCCCCGTTGCCAGATATTATGGATCACGCAATTGTAAATCCGGACCTTCGTCACGCCGTGGTCGGAATTGAGCTTGAAGCCGTTCCACTTGACGTTCTGGATGGTCAGGTCGGCGATAGTCACGCCGCTGCAGCGCGAGATCCAGATCAACTCGCCCAGACGGCCGCTGCCGTCGATGACCACGTTGTCACGCCGGCCGGACTCGCTGCGGAGGGTGACGTTGTCGGTGTGCAGTTCCAGGAACCGGGGCAGCGGGTAATGCCCGTCGGCCAGCAGGATCGTTCCCCCGGGCTTTATGTCCTTGGCCGCACGGATCAATTCCGCGACGGTTGCGGCGTGGATCGTTTCGCCGGCTGGCTTGGACAGTGGTGGGGCCTTGGGAAACCAGGGCTGTCGCGGTGGGCCATCTGCGGCGGCCGGCCATCCGCCGGAACATACAAAGAGCGGCAAACAAATCCAGAAGAGCGGTCTACGTCGCATTGGCCCACCTCGTTTCGCTGACATTTCCCAGATACCATGAGCCTGGAACCGGTCCCGGCTTCCACAGGCATTCATTCTACTTGGGCCCGTCCCCGTGTCCAGCGCCGGAGCGACAATCCTTCACAGCGGTTCAATGACAATCGTATGGCGGACAGGCCGAACCAAGTGGTCAATTTCAGAAATAATCTCAGGGTTCCAGGCGCTCGCCGTAGAGTGGGACAAGATCGCGTAGCGAGCGCCGGCCCACCCTACAGTATTATCCCTGACATTATTTCTGAAATTGACCACTAAGGCCCGCAGTGCCGCTTGCTTGCAAGTTCCCAGGCGGTGCTATAGAATGCAGGGTAAGGGCCAGAGTGGGGGGGTGCATGTCACGTCAGACGATTGCTGCTGAACGGCTTCAGTCGGCAGGGCAGCACTATCGGCATTGTTCGCTCTGCGAGCGGCGTTGCGGGGTCGATCGCGCCGGCGGCGAACGCGGCTTTTGCCAAGCCACGGCTGAGGCCCGGGTCTATCGCTGTCGCGTGGAATGCGGCGAGGAATTGGAGATCATTCCGTCGCAGTTGCTCTATCTCTCGGGCTGCAACCTGCGTTGCCTCTTCTGCATTGGCGAGGCCGACGCCTTCGATCCCCAACGGGGGAGTTTGCTGACCGGCCAGTTCCTGGCCGACGCAACCGCCGCGGGCCTGCAACGCGGGGCGCGGAACATCCAGTGGGTCGGGGGGGAGCCGGCCATCCACCTTCCGGCAATCTTGGCCGCTATGGCCGGCTGCGGTAATCTTCTGCCGGTGGTGTGGAAATCGAATTTCTTTGCTACAATGGAAGGATTCGCTCTTCTCGACGGTATCGTCGACGTGTACGTGGCCGACCTCAAATTCGGCAACAACGCCTGTGCCCGGCAAATTGCCGGCGTAGATGGATATGTGCAGATTGTTACCCGGAACTTGTTGCTGGCAGCCCAAGCGGGGCATTTGATCGTCCGGCACCTGCTGTTGCCGGGCCACCTCGAGTGCTGCTACCGTCCGATTGTGGAGTGGATGTGTCGCCACCTTCCGGCGGCGCCGTTTCGCGTGATGACCGGCTACCTGCCGCGCTGGCAGGCGGCCAGCCGCGCGGACTTGGCCGCGCCGCTGGGGCGGGACGTGGGAAACCAGGCCGTGGGCATGGCCAGGGCCGAGGGACTGAACGTAATCGTGTGAAGACCGACGCGGAAATACATGTCGCCTTTCGCTCCGCGAAAGTAGCGCCACTTTCGCGGAGCGAAAGGCAACAATACGACACTTGTTGATTCGCCGGTCCTAAGGAAATATGCGTGAGCCTGCAAGACGACTCTTCAATCAGTGAGATCAACATCCTGCCCGACGGCCGTGTCTGCTTGTTCGGCGCATCGCGACAGGTGCTGGAGATGCTGGACGCAATCCCCTTGGGGGATCCCGCTCTGAAGAGTCGAACCGACTGCCTGCGAACCGCTGACGTGCAGCCGACTGCTGACGACGGGCATATTCCAGAACCGACGGGGACGACAAAGCCATGAACGATCAACCCGTTAGACCCAAGCCGCCGTCTGGCCGACCGCTACAACCCGTGCCGCCGCCTGTTGCGCGGCCGGCGCAAGGGTCGCAATCGGCGGTGGCAAAAGCTGCGCCGAAACCGGCCGTCATCTCGCATGCGGCTCCCCGCCGTCTTGGCCCGCAAGAGGAGTTGGAGGTCCTGATCCGCGCCCGCTACCCGGTGATCTATGTGGTAAGTTGGGAAGAAGAGCGGGTGGAGCGGTGCCTGCGGGAGATCGCCGAGAAGCGCGAGAAGAACCTTTTCGTCTGGACGGTCACGCAAGGCATTGTCAAGTCGGGCGTGGAACCGCAGCAGACGAAAATGGGCGGCGGGAATACGGCCGACCCGTTGGCCGCGCTGGACGCCGTGATTCAACAAGTCCAGCCGGCGATCTACCTGTTCAAGGATTTCCACCGCTTCACGGTCGACGATCGCTGCAATCTGGCGGTGATTCGCCGCCTCCGCGATGCCGCGTACCACCTCCGCGACACCTACAAGTCGCTGGTGATCGTGGCCCCCTCGCTGCGAATCTCGCAGGAATTGGCCAAGGACGTGACCGTGGTCGAGTTCGGCCTGCCGACCATGGCCGATTTGGACCAGCTTCTCGACCGAATCATCGACGACGTGAAGGACACGCCCCAGGTGCAGATCGACCTGGACGCCGACGCCCGCGAGCGCCTGCTGCACGCCGCGGGCGGACTGACGCTCAAGGAGGCGGAGAACGTTTTTGCCAAGACCTTGGTGCTCAACGGCAAGCTCGATGCCAACGACGTGAGCGTGATCTTCAGCGAGAAGCAGCAGATCATCAAGAAGAGCGGCTTGCTGGAGTACTACGAGGCGAGCGAAGATTTCAACCAGGTGGCGGGGCTGGACAACCTCAAGCAGTGGTTGGTCAAGCGGAGCGTGGCCTTTACCGATCGCGCCACCCGCTTCGGGCTGTCGCCGCCCCGCGGGGTGATGCTCCTGGGCGTACAGGGTTGCGGCAAGAGCCTCTGCGCCAAGGCCGTGGCCAGCTTGTGGAACCTGCCCCTGCTGCGCTTCGACCTGGGCCAGATGTTCAGCAGCCTGGTGGGATCCAGCGAGGAAAACGTCCGCCGCGCGCTGCAGACGGCGGAAAGCGTGGCCCCCGTGATTCTCTGGGTCGACGAGATCGACAAGGCGCTGGCCGGTTCCTCGGATTTCGCCGGCAGCGACGCCGGCACCTCGACGCGGGTCTTCGGCACGCTCTTGACCTGGCTCTCGGAGAAGGCCTCTCCCGTGTTCGTCATCTGCACCGCCAACCAGATCGCCCACCTGCCGCCCGAGTTGTTGCGCAAGGGCCGCCTGGACGAGATCTTCTTCGTCGACCTGCCCAGCGAGAGCGAGCGCGTGGAAGTCTTGCGGATTCACCTCCAGAAGCGCGGGCGCGACCCGGCCGCGTTCGATCTGCCAGCGCTGGCCCGCGCCAGCGAGGGCTTCAGCGGCGCGGAGATCGAGGAGGCCGTCATCTCGGCCCTGTTCGACGCCTTCAGCGAGCAGGGGGAGCTTTCCACCGAGTTGATCCAAAAGACATTGGGTGAGACGGTGCCCCTTTCGAAGACCATGAATGAGGAGATGGGCCGGTTACGGAGTTGGGCCAGCGGACGCGCGCGGCCCGCGTCGACGAAGCTCCTGCGGGTCAAAGAAGAAGGCGCCCGCAAGATCGAGTTTTGATTGGAAACAGGGCAAGTTCTTGACGGAAAGGAAACGTGTTATGAGTACGGTTGTAGTGCTGACCCCGATCATCATCGCCAATTGGCCGGCGATCACCGCCGTCGTCGGTGCGGCGGTGGGGGCATTGGGGTTCTCCGCGGTCCAGGCCGTCGAGACGGAAGCGTCCCAGGTGACGGCAACGACGCGCGAAGAAATCGAGGTCGATAACAGCGAGATCCTGGCGAACGCCGCCGGTTGCGGCGAGAAAATCGTCGTCGAGCGCGAGGGCCTGCGGGCCGTTTTCAGCCGCGACGGCCGCGGCAGCCTGCGGGTCTGCATGGAGGGCAAGGGATACAGCAAGGCCAAACTTCGCGAGATCGGCCAGGAGTTGGTCGATCGCGTGACGCAGCAGTACGTGTACCACCGCGTGATCACGGAAATGAAAGAGCGGAACATGCACGTGGTGTCCGAAGAAGTGGCGGAAGACCGCACGGTGAAGATCCGCGTCCGCAATTGGTGAGACACTGCAGTGTGGTAATTCAGCATTGTAGCCATCGGCTGGAGTCCCGGCTTTAGCCGGAATTCCCGCAAAACGCCGCCTAAAGGCGGTACTCCAACGTAAACCGTAAATACTCGTCTGCTTGACTGACTGCACTAGGAAGGAACAATTCGATGGCCCGAGAAGAACTTGAGATTGAAATCAGCCCCGAGGGGAAGGTGACAGCGAGGACGATCGGCATCAAGGGCGCTCGTTGCCTCGATCTGGCCGACTTTCTCGCCCGCATCCTCGGGCGAGAGGAATCGCGGGAACTGACCCACGAGTACTATGAGGCCACGGAGCAGGTCCAGGAACACGTTAACGTGAAGCAGCGGCGGTGAGCGGTCCATGGAATGCAGCAACTGCCAGTTCCAGAACATGCCGGGAGTGCAGAACTGCGGTCGATGCGGCGCCAGCCTGCAACTGGCCTCGCTGGCGATCGACGTACACCCGCCGCGCGCCAGCTCCGCGGCAAAACGCTGGCGGCGGTGGTTCCCTACCGTCGTTTACTGGTACCGCATCCGTGCCGCGGCTGGCCGAGCGCTCCCGTTCAAGCGGTGGTCTGACTTGGCGCCCGACCTGCCGGCCCCTGGATTGCTCCTGCGGACGGTCATTCCCGGTTGGGCGCAGCGGCACATGGGCCGGGCCAGGCGCGGAAGGTGGATGTTTTGGTGCTACGTTGCCGCCCTGTTGTCGGGTCTGCTCTTTGCCGGCACGGCATTAGGCCTGATCCTGTTGGGGTTGGCCGTCTCGGTCCACGCGGCATCGATCCTGGACATCCTGGCCGCGGGCGTCGTCACTTTCAAGCGGCGGCTGGCCTACTCCGGCGTGGCCCTGTTCTTGCTGGTGCTCGTGCTCTACTATCCGGTCAGCCAAGTGGTAGGATGTGTAGCCAGCCCGGTGCAATTCAACCTGGCGGCGCCCCCATTCGAGGCCGGCGACGTCGTGCTGGTGAATCCGTCCGCTTATCGATGGTCTGACCCGCAGCCGGGCGACATCGTGCAATACACTCGCCCTGAACAAAACATACCGATGATAGGCGTGCATGGCTTCTATCGCCTTCAGGGTGACCGCATCGACCGCATTCTCGCCCAAGCCGGCGACAGCGTGACGTGCGTTGCTGGCGAACTACGAGTCAACGGAGAACCCTCGCCGTGGCTGCCGCTCAATCCGGTTCGCTTGCCCGATAGCCTGAAAATCACTGTTCCCGGAAATTCCTACTTCATCTTGGCCAGTGCCGATGTTCCGGGAGTGCTAATGTGGCGGCTCGCCGGCATTGTGCCGCGGCGGCAGATTGTGGGACGGGTCTACTGGCACACCCAGCCGCTCTGGCGGTTCGGGGCCATTCGCTGAAAAGGACGCGCTTGATGGCAAGATTCGACAAGCTGGAATTCAACGCGGGCAACCGCCCCGAACCCGAGCCAGGCCAGAGCGACGCGCTGCTACGCGACTCAGCCTACTGGATGAAAAAGGCCGATGAATCCCGCCGCGCCGGGCACTACGAGAACGGGCTGAAATACTACTCCCGCGCGCTGGAACTGGACCGTTCCCTGGCGGCTGGTTGGGTGGGCCAAGTGCAGATGCTTGTCGAGTTGCAGGAATATCCCGAGGCCGACCTTTGGGGCCGCAAGGGGCTGGAACTGTTTCCGAACCAGGGCGAATTGCTGGCGGCCCGGGCGCAAGCCGCCTGCCGCATGGGCAACCTCAAGCAGGCCCACGCCCTCTGCGACGGCTCGCTGCAACAGCCGGGGCAATCGGCCTACCGCTGGCTGGTCCGCGGCGAGATCATGATCGCCGGGCAGCAGGAAATGGACCGCTATTGTTTCGACAAGGCGCAGGAACTCGACGCCGACTGGCTCGTCCCCTTGGAGGCCGCCCGGATCGAGTTATACTATCGCAGGCCGAGCCTGGCGCTGGGCCGCATCCGCCGGGCGCTGGACGCGGCCCCGGATGTCCATTATGCTTGGTACGTGCAGGGGATCTGCCAGGCGGAGTTGGGATTGGCCCGCGCCGCCCGCGAGAGTTTTCAGCATTGCCTGGAGCTTTGTCCGCGGCACGCCGACGCGGATGAGCAATTGCGCCGTTTGCAAAAGTGGAACTGGTCGCCGCTGAAGTGGTTTCGGCGGATATGGGGGAGATAACGATTCATGGGCTGGACGCTGGGGAAGATACTTGAGGGCGCGCGGGACCGCGGGGCCAGCGACATTCACCTGATCCGCGGCGTGGCGCCCGTCTTGCGCGTCAACGGCGAAATTCACGTCAGCCAAGGGAAACCGCTGGACGAGGTCGCGCTGGACGAGATCATCGACAAATTGCTCCTGCCCAAACAGCGCGAGGTCCTGCAGGAACGCCTGCAGCTTTGCTTCTCCCGCCACATCGACGGCGTGGGCCGCTTTCGCGTCAGCATCTACTATCATGCCGGCTGCCCGGAAGCGGCCATTCGCTTGTGCGAGAAGACGGTCCGCACGGCCGCCGAGCTGGGATTGCCGCCCATTGTGGAAGAACTGAGCCGCCTGCCCAACGGCCTGGTGCTGGTGACCGGCCCCACCGGGGTCGGCAAGACGACGACGCTGAACTTCATGATCGACCTGATCAACCACAATCGCCGCGCCAAGATCGTGACCATCGAGGACCCCGTCGAGTTCGTCCACGACAATCTCCGCAGCATCATCGTCCAGCAGGAGGTGGGCACCGACGTCCGCTCGTTCCGTGAAGCGTTGGTGCATGTCTTGCGCCAGGACCCCGACGTGATCGTGATCGGCGAGATGCGAGACCTGGAGACCATCGAAACCGCGCTGATCGCCGCCGAGACCGGTCACCTCGTGCTGGCCACGTTGCACACGCCCGACACCGTGCAGACCATCCAACGCATCTACAGCGTCTTTCCCGGCAACCAGCAGAACGCCATCATCGTCCAGTTGTCATCCACGCTGCAGGCCGCCATCGCGCAGAATCTGCTCCCCCGGGCCGATGGTCACGGGCGGGTTATAGCTTGCGAGGTCCTGGTCAGCACTCCCGCCGTACGCAATCACATCCGAGAACGGAAAGAATTCAATTTGTACAGCGAGATGCAGATGGGGCGCAAGCTGCAGATGCAGACCATGGATTCGGCCCTGCTGGCGCTCTACCAGAAGGGAGAAATCTCCTACGACCTGGCCCTCTCCTACGCTCGCGAACCCGATTTCGTCCGCCATCAGACGGGCGACATGACCAAACTCCCGACTGCCGGAAAGGGGTGGAAGGTATGATTCGTTTTGCCTTGCGATTAGAGCGTCCGGAAGAAACGCGGAAAATGGCCGATTGTTGGAGTCCCGCCTTTAGGCGGAATTTCCGGGCATTCCGGCTAAAGCCGGGACTCCAACCCTCTCATTTCTTCCGAACGCTCTTAGGGTTTCTCGCCCTGGTGAGCATGTTTGCACCGACCGATTCGTTTTCGATAGCTGCCGCCCCCACGTTCGTTGTCGACGGTCCCAACCCGATCACCTTTCCGACACAAGAGGCGAAGTTCATCCGCGTCGTGATCCTGGCTTCCAGCGGCGGCCAGCCCTGCATCGACGAGTTGGAAGTCTACGGGCCTGGCGCGAAAAAGAACCTGGCCCTAGCCGCCGTCGGTGCCAAGGCCGACGCCTCGTCCTGCCTGCCGGGCTATGCGATCCACCAGGTCGCGCACCTCAACGACGGACTCTACGGCAATAGCCACAGTTGGATCGCGGCCAGCGAAAACAACGAGTGGGCGCAAATCGAATTGCCTGCTGCCGCGCAGGTCTCTAAGATCGTCTTCTCGCGCGACCGAGAGGGCAAGTACCAGGACCGCATGCCGCTGGGAGTCGAGGTCCGCCTCTCGCTGGACGGCAAGCGTTGGAAGACAGTGGCCGTGGTCAAGTCGGCGAATTTCGTCCAGCCGGCCCCCGGTGGATACGCCTCGCCGGTTCCCCTGCCCGACCCGCTGACCTGGGATGGCCTCGTGCGTTACGCGTTCCTGTGCGAGCGCAACACCTGGCGGCGAATCAACCCGGCCGATCACGTCTCGCCGCTGCGCATCGAGCGGCCAGCGGTACCCGGCGGGCCGCCCTATTGGGGCCGCATCGCCCGCCTCGATCCCTTGACGCGGACGCTGGTCCTTATGGACGAAATGGCCCAACGCCTGGCGGACAAGGGACTCGACGTGCGGGAAGAGCGGTCACAGTTGGTCGAACTCCGCCGCCGACAGGCCGCGCTGGCGGCCAAGGCCGATCCTGACATCGACGCCGAGGAATCACTCTATCTCGACGCCCGCATGGCCAAGCGCAGGCTGATGTTCCGTGATCCGGACCTGGCTGCCATCCAGCGGATCCTCTTTGTCCAGCGGTATCCGTACCTCTCCTCGCACAACTATAGCGACATCCTCGACGCGCAGTTCCGCCCGGGCGGCGGGATATGTATCCTCGAAATCCCCCGCGTGAGCGGCCGCATTGAACCCAAGGACGCCCGCGTCGTCACGCTCTTCGACGCCAGCCAGGGCATCGCCCGCGATCCGGTGGCCGATTTCGAGGCCAGGCGGGTCTACTTCGCCTACCGGCCCGACAAGCCCGCGACACCGGGAACCGATTGCTACTGGAAGCTGATGTCGGTCGGCGTGGAGGGGGGCAAGGCCCAAGTGCTGACCCACGGGCCGTTCCATGACTACTATCCCTGTCCGCTAGCCGACGGCGGGCTGGCCTTCATCTCCACCCGCTGCCGTGCCCGCTTCCTCTGCTGGCGGCCGCAGGCCTTCGTGCTCTTCCGCATGGATGCCGACGGCGAGAACATTCGACCGCTTTCCTTCGCCAACTTGAGTGAATGGTCGCCCGCCATGATGCGCGACGGCCGCATCCTCTGGACGCGCTCCGAATATCTCGACAAGGGCGCGAACTTCGGCCATACGCTCTGGGCGATCCATCCCGACGGCACGCACGCCGAGTTGATTTTCGGCAACGACACGATCAACTGCTATATGAACGGCCGCGAGGTGCCGGGCAGCCGTGAAATCTGCTGCACGATCATCTCGCATGGCGGCGACCACAACGGCCCGCTGGGCCTGATCGACCTCTCGAAAGGCCCCTTCGACTCGGCGGCCTTGACGAACATCACGCCCGACATCGACCCCCGCTACGACATGAATTGGCCGGTCCGGGAGTGTTTCCGCGACCCAGCGCCGATCTCGCGCGACTATTTCCTCGCCAGCCACGCCCCCGCCGACCGCTGGGGCCTGTTCGTGGTCGATCGCTATGGCAATCGCGAGATGATCTATCTGAACGCGGAGATCGCCAGCATGTGTGCCACGCTTTTGCGGCCGTCGCCCCGGCCGCCGGTGCTTAGCTCGCAGGCCCCGCAGGGTATCGACCCGGAGCTGGGCCAGTTCACCGTGGCCGACGTCTACCAAGGGCTGGAACCTGCCGTGCCGCGGGGGCGAGTGAAGTACATCCGCGTCTGCCAGGAGGTCCGCGCGACGCTGGAGCAATTGCCCAACGGTGAGTTCCGCAAGGACCACGGGCCCGTGTTCGAGGATTTCTACGCCACGCCCACCCATTTGGTGACCGGCCCTTACGGCTGGCCGAGTTTTGTGGCCAAGGCCTCGTTGGGCATGGCGACGGTCGAGACCGACGGCTCGGCGAACTTCTACGCCCCGGCCGGCAAGGTGCTGTATTTCGAGGCACTGGACGAGAACCTCAACGAGGTCCAGCGGATGCGGAGCGTGGTGCAGTTGCAGCCGGGCGAGCAGCGCGGTTGCGTGGGTTGCCACGAGGATCGGCAAACCAGTCCGCCCCGCAGGCCCTCGCTGGCTGCCCGGCGGCCGCCCAGCCTGCTAGAAGAGCCGTCGTGGGGCGCTGTGCCGTTCTCCTACGAGGCGGTAGTCCAACCGGTATGGAACGCCAGATGCGTTTCCTGCCACGCTGCGGGCGACAAGCACCACATGAATCTCAGCGGCGTGTTGGGGGCCGACCGCGTGCCCGCCTCCTATCGCACGTTAATCAGCGGCGGCTGGGTCCACTATTTCAATTGGGCCTGGTCCGAGCGGCACCACAAGGCTCCGCCGCTGAGTTTCGGCACCGTCAAAAGCCGCCTCTGGCAAGTGCTGGACGCGGGGCACTACGATGTGAAACTCACGCGCGACGAGATGCACCGCGTAAAATGTTGGATCGACCTGAACTGCCCGCTCTGGCCCGACTACCAGGAGCGGTTGAAACGGCCGGGGCCTGCGGCGGCTTTGACGAGCGGCAGGCCGTAGGATGGGACGCAAACGTCGAGCTGGTTCCGCACGGCGCTGCTCACCAAGGTCAACAAGTCGGCGATTCGCTCGCCCACCGCCACGCTGCCGATGAACGGCCAATTTCGTCCGATCGCCACCTGCTTCATCAACTGCTCAATAGCGAATAGCGATGAAACAAGACACTCCGGATACCGACAAATCTTCCTCGCGAGTGAACTCATGAAATCCCGAATCCTGTCTGTTGCCATCTACCTCTGTGCGGCCCTGCCGCTCCGCGCGGAGGTCTACTTCGACGACGGCGCTAAGATCAATCTGGCCGCCTTGCGCGGGTCCAAGGTCTCCGCCTCCAAGACCTGCATCACCGCCGCTGACTTGGTGTGCCGGCCCGTCCACACGGCCGAAATGCGGTTCCAGAGCAACTACGGTCCGGCCTGGTGGATGATCCAGTTGCCGCAGACGTTGCGTCTTTCCAGCCACCGCATCGGCTATCGCGACCCGATGAAATCGGTCGGCTATCGCATCAAGACCGCGCTCGTTCCTTTGGATGAAGCCGGCTGGGCGACCGCCCAGCCGGTCTTCGAGTTCCGCGGGCCGCTGAGGACCTCGGGCAGCGACGGACTCTCCCACGGTTGGAGCGAAGGCCAGTGGCCGGCGGTTGACGCCCGTTTCGTGCGGATCGAATGGTTCGGCCACAATGGCAGCGAAGCAGGTCGTCCGGGGCGCGATCACCCGGACCTGATCGTGGGCAAGATCCAGCTCTTCGGCCCCAACCGGCTGGCGATCACGCCCATGGTCTCCGCGGCGCAAGCGACGTGGGCCGGCGGACAAGCGGCCCTGGACGACGCCCACGACGGCAACGGCAACTGGGCCGCGGTCGTCGACGACAGCCAAGCGGACCCGCGGCAGGGCTTCGGCTCGCTGACGGCGGGCTATGTCACCAATCCGGGCGACGCGGACTTGAAGAAGCTGCCCGCGCGGCCGGCGAGTATTATCGTCACGCTTCGGCACACGTGCCTGGTCGAGGCGGTTGGTTATTCGGCCGTTGCCCCACCCCGCGACGAGCGGCCGCGCGACCTGCTGGTCTACACTTCGCCGCACGCCATCGGCCAGCGCTGGGAACTGCAAAAGGAGTTGCACGATATCGCCGGCGGGACCTACGAAGAAATCGGCTTCGACCGTCCCGCCCGAGCGAAACGCGTGAAATTCGTCATCCCGCGCGTCTGGAACACCCGCCTCGACGGTAGTCGGCTGGCCAGCGGCTACATGGCCGAGCTCTACGTGTACGGCACAGGACTGAGCGGGAACCTCTCCTTCACGCTCCAGACCGATGCGACCATCAGCGCTACGATTCACAATCGGCAGGGCGAGTTGGTGCGCACGCTCTGGCAATTACGGCCCATGAAGGCCGGTCCGCATGTCGAGGAGTGGGACGGCCTGAGCGACGCGTTGACCGAAGCGCCGGCTGGCGACTACGAACTATGGCTCATTAGTAACGCCGGCCGCTATGAGAACGTAGCTGCGATCGGTAACACCGGCATGCCGCCGACGCCCGACGGCCACGTGCCCGTGAGCATCGCCTCGCTGGCCGTCGACCGCGACGGGGCCGTCTTCTCGGCCAACGGCTGGGACGAGGCGGGCCACGACTGGAAGAAATGGGACCGCGACGGTCGCGCCCTCATGCACGCCGACTTTAAAATCCGCAACGGCGATCCCAACGGCATGCCCTATCGCGTGGCCGTCGACGACCGCTTCCTGTATGCCGCCTACTTCTCGCACAACGGCGAGGTCAAGCCCGGCAGCCAATGGATCCAGCGTTTCGACCGCAAGACGGGCAACTCCGTGCGCTTCCCCAAGGGCTTCGCTCGCAACGGGCTGATTCAGATCTACCCGCCGCCGGACAAAGACCGTTCCGATTGGCCGATCACCGCCCTGGCCGTTTCGGGTGATATGCTTCTGGCCGGCGATGCCCGTGCCAATCGCGTGCTGAAATACGACAAGGCCACCGGCGAGAAGCTCGGTGAATTCCCCGTGGACAAGCCGGGACCGATGACCATCGACGCCGCCGGACGGCTGTGGATCGCCCGCGGCGGAACCGAAGTGGCTGTGCTGGACGCGGCCACAGGACAAGAACGTGCCCGGCCGATCTCAGGGCTGGGCAAGATCGTCGGTCTGAGCTTCGCTTCCGATGGCCGGCTCTATCTTGCCGACGACAAGGTCCGGCAAATCACAATTCACCGAGTTGACGACTTGACCACCGTGCAAGAGTCGTCGTTCGGCCGGCGGGCCCGGCCCGGCGACGACGCCCCGCAGCGGTTCTATGAGCTGATCGACGTGGCCGCCGGCCCCGACGGCAGCCTGATCACGGTCGATCGTCTGCCCGTGGGCGGTTCGCGGATCGCCAGGTGGCCGGCACGGTTCCAACCCGCACAGCCGTTGTGGACCCATCTCGGCCTGGAATTCACGGGCAATGCCGCTTATGCGCCCGAAGAACCCGACGTGTTGGTGAGCACCTATTTCCAGCAATACCAGTTGGATCGCAAGACCGGCGGCTGGCAGTTCCATGGCAACCTCTTCTGCGGCGGCAACACGGGCGAGTGCGCCTGGCACGGCGCGCCGCGATGGGTCACGCTCGGCGGCCAGCGGTTCTTCTACTTCGCCAACGGCGACGGCATGCAGGCCTATCGGCTCGACCGTTCGGGCCAGACCACGGAACTCCGCTTTGTCATGGCCCTTGGTGGACGCGAGCCGGGTCCCGACGGCAAGACTGACCGCAAGGACCCGCCCGGTCAATGGACCTGGACCGACGAGCACGGCAAGTCGCAACTCGATCCCGTCGACGTCCGCTGGTTCAAGAAAGCGGGACGGGGCCAACTGGCCTATTTCGGCATGAACGTTGACGTGCAAGGCAATATATTCTATTGCGACCATCAAACCCGTGCGATCTGGATGCTCCCGCTGCTGCGGCTCAACGCGGCAGGCAATCCGGTGTACGACTGGGCCCGGGCCCGCGAGGTAGTGCCGGCCGACGCTACGGCGGTAAAGTTCTTCCCCGTCATGGCCGTGCGTACGGAGAAGGGCCAGATTTACGCTCTGGGCCGCAGCGACTTATTCCCGCCGCACCCCGGCGCCGGCGCCGCCTGGATGGGCGGCTGGGCGCTGGCCAAGTTCGACGCGGCAGGCCGCCGCCTCTGGGCCACGCGGCTGACGCAACACTGCACGGGCATGGACTACGTGCCCGGCGACGGCGGCGTGGTCGTGGGCTACTTCGCCGAAGCCGTCGTCTATCATTACAATCGCGACGGCCTGCTGGTCGGTTCGGCCCGGCCCGGGGCGGCCGCGGGCGGCGTCTCAGGTTGGTTGGACAACACGGCCTCGCTGGCCTGCAATCGCGACCCGCGCGACGGGCTGATCGACGTCTTCGCCGAGGAGGACTACGCCCACCGCATCCTCTGGTACCGTTTCGACGATTCCAAGGTTGTGGTGAAGAAGCTGCCGGTTGTGAAGAACTGAGGGATTGACATGAAACGAACCTGGATCCTTTTCGGCTTATTGGTCGGACTTGCAGGCCCCTCATGGGCCGATGGGCCGCGACGCGACGTTTGGCAGATTGACCCGTCGGGCGCAGCCTTGTGTGACCTGACCCGCGACCCCGCGCAACACTGCGTCATGGAGATGCATGGTCAGCGCGTGATGGTACATGTCGAGTTGCCCGCTCCCTTGGACTCCGATTGGAAGATGGATCTAGGCTGGCCCATCCTCCGGCCGACGTCCGACTTGCGGGGCGGGATCATGGCCATTTCCCGAACGGATTTGCCGCAAGTCGTGGTCAACGGCGCGGCTGTGACGTTCCCCAAGCGAAAAGCCTGCCGCTATGACGGCGTCTTGACGGTCCTTTACGGTACCGAGAATGGAGTTGGCTTGTCGTGCGCCGTATTCCCCTCGGCAACGCACCGGGCGGCCATGGAACAATGGACCGTGGAGAATACGGGCGGCGCGCCGATCGCGGTAGCTGTCGAATCCAGTCGGAAGATCCTGGCTGAGCAGAAGGACGCCCTGAACCGCGCATGCACGTTGGAAAGACGCGTTGTCGGCATGCAAGGGAAGCAGGTCGCGCCGGGCGAGAAGGCCACGTGGAACATCACGTACACATTGCGACAAAGCGTGGCGGCCGAGGTCGTAGTGAATGTGGCCCAGGAGAAAGCGATCCGGCAGGCCATGTTCCGCCAGGCGCAGGAGACCATGATCCTGCGCACACCCGATCCGCTCCTGGACGGCACGTTCGCCTGGGCGAAGATGCGGCTCCTGGAAGCCCCCGTCGAGTCGGCCAAGGGACTCATCCAGGGAACGGGAACCAGGAACTACCTGGGCGGTGTCTGGGCAAACGACAACGTCGAGTACGCTGCACCGGCCTGCCCTTTCCTGGCTGATCCAACGCTGAACCTGGCCTGCAACAACATGTTCGGGTTGTGGATGAATGAGCCACCATCGGCGAGCATCTCTCCCTCGTACGAGAGCTATCAGCTCTGCAAGGTCGGCAATGACCGCGGCGACCAGGCGATGATGATGTACGGCTTGTCGAACTATCTGCTCGCCCTGGGCGACGCCGGCACGGCCGCGAAATACTGGCCGCTGCTGGAGAAGGCGGCGAGACTGACGAAGGCCGCAACGAATTCCCGCGGGATCGTCGCCTCGCGGACCGACGAGTTGGAGGGCCGCTATCCCACGGGCACTGCCAACCTGAGCACGTCGAGCCTGGCCTATGGCGGTTACCTCGGCGCGGAGCGTCTTGCCAGGTCACTGGAAAAAACGGCCGATGCAGACGACTTCAAGGCCCGGGCCGCAGCCATGTCGAAAGCCATCGAGTCCTATTTTGGAGCGGAAGTCGAGGGATATCACACGTATCGCTACTTCGACGGCTGCAAGGTGCTGCGGGGCTGGATTTCCCTGCCGTTGGCGATGGGTCTGCTCGAACGCAAGGAAGGCACGCTGGCGGCGTTGTTCTCATCGAAGTTGTGGTTCGAGGACGCCGCGAGGACGGACGCCGGCACGAAGGTTGTCTCCAGCGACCGTGGCGGCGGCTGGCCACGAGAGACCTACTACGCGTTGCGGTCCGCCTTCAAGGCCGGCCAGACACAGTTGGGATTGCAAAAGACACGGTCTGCCGTGCGCTGTGCCATGCTCGGTCCCTTGGGCCCGTACATGGATGAGGACGGCGGCGACCTGCTTTCGCCGAATGTCCTCTACGTGCTGGTCATTACCGACGGTCTGTTCGGCATCGAGCCGCGAAGTTTCGACCGCTTCGCCTGCACGCCACGACTGCCGGCGGATTGGCCGGCGATGCGTCTGCAGAACATCTGCCTGATGGGCAGAAAGGTCGATTTGGCCGTGGCGCGCAGCGGCCGGGAAATTACGCTGACCGTATTGCGATCCGGCAAGACTGTCTTCCAGCAAACGGGCGAAGATGGAACCACCTTCGACGTCGGTCTTTCCAAAGTGGATCGCTAAGCAAAGGAAGAACATCACAATGACAGCCAGGGCATTCGTGAGACACCATTTCCATTGGAGAACGCCATGAACAAATTGATACTTATTGAGGCTATCCTCGTGCTCGCATCGTTCGCGTTCGCGCGGCCCTCGCGGGCAATCGCCGCCGAGGACATCCTGATTGACACATCGGCGAAGAAGCAAGCCGTCCCGCCGCCCAACCGCAGCGAGGCAACGCCGCGATTGGAAAACGCTCAAGCCGTCAAGATCACGGGCAAGTACTTGATCTTCCCCGTCTCCAATAAGGGACAACGCGGCCGCATGACGATCGTCGTTGGCGACCAACTGGTCCACAACCTGGATTGCGATTTTCCCCGAACCAAGGACTCCATCGACTGGTGGGGCTGGCTCGACATGTCGGAATATGTTGGCAAGACGGCGCGGGTCGCCACGGCGGCGGCGCCGGAGATCCGCGCGTTGATCGAGTCCAGCGACAATATCCGCCACCTTCAGCCGCTCTATGATGAGCCGTTGCGGCCGCAGTTCCACATGAGCCAGATGCGCGGCTGGAACAACGACGCAAATGGGATGTGCTACTATGACGGCCAGTACCACTTCTTCTGGCAGAGCAACCCGGCGGGCCGCGAATGGGCGAATATGTACTGGGGCCACGCCACCAGCCCCGACATGGTCCACTGGACCGAGCAGGCCCACGCGCTCCGCCCCTACGGCGGCAGAGTCCAAAACCGCCACCCGTCCATGGCCGACGCGAGTTGCTTCTCGGGCAGCGGAAATGTCGATCGGCTCAACACCGCCGGCTGGCAGAAGGGCGACGAGAAGACGATGGTCGTCGCGTTCACCGATACCGCTTGCGGCGAGTCGATCGCCTACTCGACCGACCGTGGCCGCTCGTGGCAATACTATGAGGGCAACCCGGTCATCCGACACTCCGGCCGGGATCCGAAGTTGATCTGGTACGAGCCTGGCAAGCACTGGGTGATCGCCCTGTTCGACGAGCGTGCGCCCTACGGCGGCAACATCAGCATCTACACCAGCAAGGACCTCAAGGCCTGGGAATACGCCAGCAGCATCCCCGGCTATTTCGAATGTGCGGAGCTGTTCGAACTGCCGGTCGACGGCAACCCGGCCAAGAAGAAGTGGGTGGTCTACGCCGGTGACGCCCGCTATGCGATCGGGCAGTTCGACGGCAAGAAGTTCACGCCCGACCACCAGGGCAAGCACCAGGTGCATTGGGGCGCCTACTACGCGTCGCAATGCTTCAGCAACCCGCCCGACGGCCGCGTCGTGCAGATCGGCTGGGCACAGATCGACATGCCCGGCATGCCCTTCAACCAGACGTTCAGCCTGCCCACGAACCTGACACTGCGGACCACCGAAGATGGCGTCCGCATGTTCGCCAAGCCTATCAAGGAACTTGAACAGCTTCGCAGGCCGAACGCCAAGACGATCGAAAACCGGGTGTTGACGGCCGCAGCGCCGGGGGCCAGGTTCGACGTGGCAGGCCAACTCTTCGACATCGTGGTTGCCCTGAAAAAAGGAACCGCGTCGCAAGCGGTGCTGCGTTTCGGCGCCAATCTGGTGACGTACGATTTCGGCCGCCAACGACTCGACGACATGCCGCTGAAGATGACGGACGGCAAGGTCACGATTCGCGTGCTGGTGGACCGCCCGATGTGCGAAGTGGTCGGCGGCGACGGCGCTTGCTTCAAGACGAGCGGCCGCGGCGACATGGGCAGGCCCCTAGGCGCCATCTCAATCAGCGCCCAAGGAGGATCGCTCACGATCGAGTCGTTCAAGACTTACGAAATGGACTCGGCGTGGAAGCACAAAGCAAAATAGCCAATCCTTGACACGAATGTCAAACTGTTGTGGCTGCCCGTCCACGGCCGTCCTGTCCGACCATGACGCTCACGGTGCCCGCCCGGATTGTGGGCTCTGGTACGGCTTCGCCGTGCAGTCGCATTCCTTCGAATTTTCCATAAGTCCTTGAGCGTCGGTTTCGTTATCGTGCATTCTGGAGACACTCCATTCCTCAAAATCAAGTTGATGCGAACCATCCGGCGCGGTGCCGACAACGCCGATGTCGCCGCAGGCGAGGGTGTGCCACGTCAAGGCGTCATGGGCCGCCGATTTCAGAAAGATATGGGCCTTGTTCTTCCCGGCCACGCTTAATCGACTCCCGCGAACGATGAGGGCAGTGCTCTCCTCGACCGCCAGGCCAACCATCCGCCCCGGATCGCAACCGGGCGACACGTTGCCCAGTTCCTGCTTGTTTCGCAAGAGCTCCGCGAACCGCTCGATACGTCCCTGCCGGGCGTCGAAATGCTGCTCGGCCACGACGTTCGCGAGGACTCCCAGGCCCCGCGAAAGCTTCGCTCGGGCGGGACCGTGGCCGTCGCTGGCGATGGTCCCGACAATCATCACGTCCGAGAGGGCTGCACATCCGGCGGATGAACCGCCAACCGCGCCGCCGCGTGCCACGATATTCCGGACCTTCTTCTGGAAAAGCGTCGGCTGCAGCGGATTGACATAGAGCGCCGTCAGGTTTTTTTGATCGCCGCCCATGATCCACAACGCATCGGCAGTGTCGAGCAGGCCGCAGAATTCGGGCTGCTCGGCCCGGCCCGGTTTATCCGCGTTGATAAAGCGAAGGCTCCCCACTACGTCGGTCTTCCAGACTTCGGCCAGGTCGCTCGCCATCAATTCTTGGTTCGACATCCGGTGATAACTCTCGCTGGCCGATGGGCAGTGCAGGAGCGTCGGGTGGGCCTTGCCGGCAAGTCGCGGAAACAAGTCATACATCTCGACGGTACTTCCCCCGCCGTGCAAGACAACGGTTCCCATGCCGGGCGGCGCACCGAAGGGGTTTCCACCGCCGTCGGTTCTTGCCGCCGAGAGAACAACGCGATCCGGAGCGGAGGCGGTTGTGAGCAGGAGCGGCCGATCTCCCGCGGCAAGGCGGTACCAGGCGAGCGTTCTGCCGCCGTTGCTCTGCACGAATACGTGAACGTGGCGCTCGCCAATCGCGCGAATCGTGTTGCCGCTTAGAATGGCGACGGTGTGACGATCGACACCCAGTCCGATCGTCCGCCGATGTACGCCCGGTTTCCGCGCGACTCGATCCAGTTGGGGACCATTCCGCAAGGCGTCGGTCAAGCGTTCGACCCGCCCAGACCAGACGTCGAAGTTCTGATCCAGCAACGTATCTCGAAAGAGGCCTAGGCCAAAGGCCAGCCGGGCTCGGGTCCAGCCGCCATCGGCGTCGGCGATGTTTCCGGCGATCACGGTTTCCGCAAGGCTCGCCATTCCCCCACCCGATGCTCCCACAACTCCGCCCCGCGCCATGAGGTTCCGCAACGCCAACTGGAAGCGGGTCGGTTTGAGCGGGTCGCCGGCAAAACGCCGGATGACCCACTCTTGATCCTCGGCCGGAATCCAGATTCCGCTCGCTTCCTCGAGAACGGAAAAGAAACGCGAATGGTCGGGATCTTCGGGGCAGTCCCAGTGCAGGAACTGGAAATGGGCGCCGTTGCCACGACACAGTTCCTGCCATCTGCCGTAAACACCGCGGCGACCGAGCCGCTCCTCATAGGCCGCCAGCTTCTCGCCCGGCCTGCGCTGCTCCTCATCCGACGGAAGCAGGAGCACGCGGGCGTTCTTGCCCCCTGCCAAGCGGAGAAACTCTTGCCGTACGTATTCTTGAACTCCCCCGCCGCCGCCGTGCAACATGACGGACCCCGGCCTTTGCCGACTCGCCGGCTCGGGAAAGCCGAAGGGATTGTCCTGGGCGCAGACGCTTGATGCGGAGAATCGCTCCGTGCCCGCGCCCAACAACGTTACCCAGAACAGGATACGAAAGAAGGCGGAATTCACGAAAGACTCCCTGCCGACCTGGTGGAATGGATGAGAAATCCGATAACTTCAGCGACAGTACCGAGTCTATTTGGATAAACGGAGAAGTCAAGCAGGAAGAACTACGGCCGAAACGCGGACGCAGCCAGTTTGCCTTGTTTGGATCGCTCCTGATAGCCTTCGGCCGACCTTCGTTGCGAAGCGTGTAGGACAGGCCCAGCCGCCTCGCCACGTCGGTCCGCCATTGCTCCTCGCCCTAGGGACGGTTTCTGGCAAGGCAGATGCGCAGCTTCTCCAGTTCCTTATTTTCCTTGAATTGCGGTTGCGTGCCTGCGTTCTGTTGCAAAAGTTCGTCATCGGTGCTGATGGATTTCCCTGGGATTGGGTTCATCTTTTGCAACAGGCTGCGACTCGGGCGGGAAACTTGCGGTCCTTTCCTGCTGGATTTCGGAGTGGCAAAAATCGCGGCCGGAAAAACGCCGTATGCGTCCGTATGCATTTTTTGCAACAAAGTGTTGCACTTGTTGAATTGCCCCAAAGGGGTAAGTTCAAAAAATCCGCGGATCGCGCAGTGTGTGCTCGGCCGGCATCCCGTTCGTAGTCCCGGCTTCAGCCGGTCTTCATTGCGTAGGCCGCGAACAAGCCGTAGGCCGTGAACAAGCGCAGCGCAGTTCCGGCGAGAACGCGGCGTGTGGCCACGGCCAACCAGCGTCATCGTGGTTCTTGAACACCCGTCTACGACCCCACCGCCGTCACCGCCACCCCCGCGCTCTTCTGCGGCGACGAGGTGACGGCTGTTATTTACGCCGACTCCAGCAATAGCTATAATCCCAACGGCACGCCCGGCGACAAGTTCTACAACGGTAGCAGCGGGGTCTACGATCGCGTACAATATACGTATGACATGCAGGGAGAGATGACCTCCATGGAAGACCAGAACCAGACCACGCACACGTATACCTACGACGGCGTCGGGCATCTGCTCTCCGACAGCGTGACGGTGCCGGCGGGCGACCCGGCGAACATCGATACGACTGTGGCCAGTCTGGACTACGCCTACAAGGTCTGTGGCCGCTTGCAGTCGGTCAGCAGCGAGAACGCCGCCGGCACGGTGCTCAACCAGGTGGAGTACGGCTATGATTCCAACGGCAATCTAGCCGAGGAATACGAAGAGAACAACGGCGCGGTGAACACGAACTCAAGCCTCTACGTGGGCTACGGTTACGGCGACGCCACGACCGCCTACCGCCCGACAACGCTTCAGTATCCGACCAGCGGCAGCAACAGCAGCCGCACGCTGACCTACAACTATGGCGATTCCGAGGACACCATCGGCGTGACCAACCGCATCGGCTCGATCAGCGACAGCGCGGAAGGCGGGGTGACGCTGGATACCTGTTTCTACCTCGGCGCGGGCACGATCTGCCAGGAGGAATACAATCAGCCGACCGTGAGTTACAACCTGTTGGGCACGACCACGACCGCGGCCGGCACGCAGTCCAACATGGACCAGTTCGGCCGCGTGGCCGACATGGTATGGACCAACTACGGCAACGGCACCATGCTGGACGGCTACCAGTATACCTACAATTTGCAGGGCGACGTGGTCACGAAACAGAATCTGGCGGCCGACGCCTACAAGACGGCTTATCCTTCCTCGAATGTGCCATATCTGGACGAGGTCTATACTTATGACGAACAGGATCAATTGACGTCGCTCACCCGCGGTGAATTGGACCCCGACGCGGTGGATCAAATTCTGGGCAGCACGATCGACTTTCAGCAGAACTGGTCGCTGGATGGCAACGGCAACTGGTCGAACCTCACGGTGCAACAAGGCACGGGCGGCAACCTGACGACGACGCTCGATCAGGACCGAGATTCGACCGCCGCCAACGAGATCAAGGACTTTGGCAGTAACGAGGCGGGCTGGATCGTACCGGCCTACGACCTGGCCGGCAACATGACGACGATGCCCAAGCCGGGCAGCGAAACGACCGCCTTGACCTGCCAGTACGATGCCTGGAACCGGCTGGTCTCGGTGGGCGAGGGCGGCACGGTCCTGGAGAAGTATGCCTATGACGGACTCAATCGCTTGATCGAGACCCAGAGCGGTTTCACCGGACCGAGCCCCGGAACGAACCCTCAGACGGTGGTCCACGATTACTACGCGGGCGACCAGTTGATCGAGACCCGCGTTGCCATCGGCTCAGGGGCGGCCAATGACAGCGGCCAGTCCTTGACGCCGCAGTATCAGTATGTCTGGTCGGCTGGCGGTTCCACCGCCCCCATGCTCCGCGACACCTATGTCAGCGGCTCGCTCGTATCCGGCGACCGGCTGTATTACCTTACCGACGCCAACGGTAACGTGACCGCGGTGACCAATGCCGCGGGCGTGGTACAGGAGCGCTATGTTTACGATGCCTACGGGAACGTGACGTTCTACACGGCCAACTGGTCGAGTTCTTCGACGACCTCCTCGTCGTCGATCAACAACACGGTGTTGTTTGCGGGCATGCAGCGTGACGCGACCACGAACGTCTATTACGACAGTGCGCGTTGGTACAATCCCAGCACGGGCGATTATATGACCCGCGACCCGGCCCAGAGCGACGAGAACCTCTATCGCTACTGCGGTAACGACCCCATCAATGAAATCGACCCCAGCGGGATGTCAGGGGGCGGGACCAGCGAGAATCCGGGGACGCCGGTTTGTCCGGGGGCGAATCCTTCTTGTGGATCCGTACAAGGCCCCGGCTATACCGGGGACGTGCCAGATGGTTATGAGGCAATCCCTGTCTGTTTTGCTGCGGGAACTCTCATTCTTATGGCCGATGGCACGACAAAGCCAATCGAGAAGATTGAGCAAGGCGACCGTGTCCGCGCGGCGTCCCACGAAGATCCAGAAGGGCCTGTTTCTGATGGCGAGGTGGTCGAGATCTATCACAACGGGCCGCACAACGTCGTCGAGGTCGAGATCGGTGGACAAGTGATTCGCGCCACCCCCAAGCATCCGTTCTACGTTCGCGGCTGCGGTTTCACGGCCGCCGCCGAGCTTCACGCCGCCGACGAGTTGCGGACGGCCAGCGGTGGCTGGATCGCGGTTGGTTCGGTCGTTGACAAAGGCAATGTCGAGCCGGTTTATAATATTCAGGTCGCCGGGCTGCATACGTACTTTGTACGGAATGGCGACGGGAATTTGGGTGTCTTGGTCCACAACGATTCCGGAAAAAGCAATGGCGCTACGAACGCCGCCTCGACTTCCAAGACCGGTGACGTTATCTTCCACTCTGCCACGATTGCGACTCCATCCGGCACCTATCTGTTTGTGACGGATAGGGCCCCTTCTGGAGGCTTGCGTTGGTCCACAAGAAAGTACTTCTACTTCTTTGGTTATTCGAGCGTTCCTGCAGGGTGGGAGGGGTTCAGCGATGCGACCCAGGGATGGTTGTATTCACAAATTGGCACGACAACGATCGTAGGCGGAGTTTCCGGTTGGAGCAATTTGGCAGGGAGACTTTCCGCTGTGAACGACGGAACTCTTCCGATGATCGTACTTGCCGGGCACGGCGCGGGAAATGGTGGGGTGCAATCTTCGAGCGGCGACATGGATGCGGCGAGCCTGCGGAACCATCGCGAGGACGCAAAATCCATTAGTGCCAAACTTAAGCCGGACGGCATATTTATCCTTGGCGGCTGTCAGCAAGCTTCAGCCGACCGCGCCGCCGGAGTCGAGGACTTGGCGACGGAATTGGGGCGTCCGGTCGCCGCAAATACAGGCAATACCCACGCGGGGCTGTACGGCGAAGGAGACTGGAAGATATTCTATCCAAGGAACTGGACAGGCGTCCGCTTTCGACGCGCGCCAACGACGGACAATAATCCCTCTATGTCCAATAACCCGAACCCGTGAGAACCAATTAAGCAACCGTGTTGACAAGCGAGGAGTTTCTTGCCACTTATGTTTATCGTACGGAAGCGACGACCGTGCTCGTTGAATGATCGCGTTGCCGAGCCATGCGCTTGCCATTGTCGTTTGGCGGCGAAGCGCGTGCAGACGCGGTTTGAGCCTATCGGGACCGCGGCAGGCTTCCCAACGAAGTCCGACGAATGCTCGATTGGTCACAACTCGTCAATGCCGGCGCGGAAAGCGGCGTTTGCGGCACATTTTATGGTTCCGCCAAGTAGGGGGAAATCTAAAGCGCTGCGACGACGGGCGCGTCGCTTGTTTGGTCGCCTTATCTTCAAGCATTTCGGGTTTCCCTTTGCAAAAATACGACCCACATGGAGCCTGTCTTATGCGACGAGCCTTAATTATCATCGCTGTATTGACGTTCGCGACAGCGTTGACACTAGCAATAGCAACTATCGCGGACAACCCAGATCCATCGGCAGCGTCGAAATTTGATCCGCAACTGAGGATTGACACTGGGGGAATTACCGCAAGACTAGCCGTTTCACCAAACCGCGCGCTAGCTGTTTCCGTCCACGCGGGTTCGGTTGTACGGTTCATCGACCTGAATGCCGCGACCTGTTCCGTTATCACCGGCGACATACGCGCTGGCGGCGTCGCGATTTCCCCGGACGGGAGTGTTCTTGCCATGGGAGGAAAGTCTGGTTCGCACGCTGTGCTTGAGCAATGGGACTTAAGGACGCGCACCGTCAGACGTCGTTTCGATCTTGGCGATGGCAGCGTCTCGTTTGTAGCATTCGACCCCAGCGGACGCTATGTTTACGCCGCGACGCATGGAGGGGATGGAACCGTTGATCGCCTAGACCTTACGGCCGGAACTCTGAAACGAATCTTTGACGTAAGGTCGGCGGTAAGAGTTCCCACGAGGCCGGAGAATGACATTGACTCGTTCGCGATCGTGCCTGGAGAGGACGACGTAGTGATAGGTCTGGCGACGGGGGTCGTCGTTTGGAACCAACGGACTTCGACCGAAGAATTTTCAATAGGGCGCGAAGGACTCGCGAGCCGATGCATCGCAGTCTCCCCGGATAAATCGCAGTTGGCGACGGTAGGCGAGGGCATCATCGTCTATGACTTTCGGACCCGAAAAGTTGTCCACGAACGACGATTGGACAATCGCGGGGGATCCGTTTCGGCAATCGCTTTTTCACCGGACGGAAAGTTGCTGGTCGCATCTGTTACAAGCGGCAAAGGGTTCCCGAGTTACGCTATTGTTTGGAGAACAATTGACTACTCCGCAGAAGTCACGTTCCCGTTGCACGCCAACGTTGTCAGGGCAATGGTTTTCCTTCCAGGGACGCACAAAATCATCACGGGAAGCGAAGATCCAACGGTATGCGTTTGGGATCTCGACAAGCTATCGTGGGCGGGATCTCCGGGAGGAACGAAGGGAGCGAACCAAGGAACGAAACGGTGACAACCACCAGGAAGAAAAAGGACTCCGCGGAGCGAACGGCGAACGGGGTCGCGAACGGGGTCTGTACTTTACCAAGCAAAGTACACAACGTAAGCCTGACCCTGCGGCCCAGCACGGGTGATTATATGACCCGCGACCCGGCCCAGAGCGACGAGAACCTCTATCGCTACTGCGGCAACGACCCCATCAATGAAATCGACCCCAGCGGGATGTCCGGGGGCGGGATATGGACGGTGATGGGAGTTATCGGTGCGCCGCCATGTCCGGAACGGAATCCTACTTGCGGATATGCACTAGGCTCGGCTTTTATGGGGGACGCGGGAAACGGAGATGCGGACAACCCCACGACTTGGAGTCTCAATTTTCAATCGTTGTCTCCGCACTTCGACCCTTTAGGCACAAATCGGGAAAGCAATCCAGACCATAGTTTGCCTGATTTTACGCCCCCCACCATCGGGCTGATTCAGCACTTCTCCTTTAACGGTCCCGCACCTGAGGAATCCTTCCAGATCCCTCGATCGGCACTTCCACCGCTTCCGCCGCTTAGCTTTGACGACTCGAACGGCAGTTCGTCCTTGATTGATGTACTTGCTTCAATGATTTCGCTGGCTGCGGGAAACCCCGGGTCTGGTGTGCCACCGTCGAGCGTGCCGAACCTGTTCCGGCAGAGCAAAAATTCAGCAGCTAATAGCTCGCGGGACTTGCCGGGTGGCCCACCTCCACCGTCAAATAATCCTTCCGCCGCGCAGTATGGGACGAGCATATTCCTTAACGCTGCGGGTCAGGTAGGTGGTGCGCTCGGACGCGGGCTGCTCGATAAAGAGGGCAGCGCTGGCGTGCTTCAAGACCTTATCGAAGGGTTCAATAAGATCCTTCACATCCCCCCGATATCTCTCACGCTCAATCGGAACCTATTGGGCGTGTGCGGCCAGGCAGACCATGCTTTTGGCTGGGGCACCGGAAACAACAACGTTGGCGCCGGCTCGGGGTCTCCCTCAAATCCTTCAATGGGGCCGGATTTTTCGGTCGGCGGAATATTGCATGGAAGTCTCCGTTTGACACCCAATGTGACCGTTGGGGCCGAGGCTGGATCGTTTCAGCTAAACATAAGCAAACAGCCTGTTGGAGTGTATTTGGAATACATTCCGTACCCAACGCCGACTAGCCCTTTGTCCCGGTAAAGACTCGGAGCATGTATTCCTCGTTCGAACCGCGAGCGCGGTGTTCCATCGCCACGCTGTCTTGGTCTGAGGACTGCTTCAGCGACCACGTAAGTCGATTCAACCAAGCGAGGTTCTCGCGAAGATGCACGTCGCGCAAGGGAGGCTAAAATCGGCTACGAATCTGCCATCGGAGAAACTACGAGTGAGAAGCAGGCTCTAACCAAGGCGAGTCCAACACGGAGGCTATCATGAAAAATATTGTTCGATGCTTAGAGATGGCGTTGTTCTTCTTTCTTTTTGCGTCCGTTCTTTTCGCAGGCCCAAAAGAAGACCTGCTGCGGAAAGGGGAGGACTCGTGGCGGAAGAAAGACTACACCGCCGCCATCAACGTATTTACCCAGGTGGTTGAGTTGGAGCCGACGTGCGCGGATGGGTACGTCGCTCGGGCCCGGAGCTACGGTGCTATGCGAGATTATGAGTCGGCGATAAAGGACTACTCCGAGGCGATACGCCGTAACCCGAACGACGCCAGCGCGTACTGCGACCGTGGTTCGTCCCATCTTGCGATGGGACGCACAAAGGAAGCGCTTGCCGATTATGACGAGGCAATTCGCATAGATCCAAAGAGCGCGATGGCACGCTGCTGGCGAGGTTCTTTCTATATTGTCAAGAAGGACTTCGATGCGGCCATCGGGGACGCAAGTGAAGCCCTGCGTCTTGATCCGCGCTGCGCTGCGGCTCTCTACTGTCGCAGCTACGCCTATGCTACAAAACATGATTTAGACCGTGCGCTCGCTGATACGAACGAGTTGGTTCGGCTGCTCCCCGATGAAGCGAGGGTCTACATGCAACGCAGCGGCATCCGTACTGCGAAGGGAGACTACACGAGCGCAATCGACGACGCGACCAGAGCCGTCCAACTTGACCCGAAATGCAGCCACGCGTATTCCAACCGCGCTATAGCCTACAGGTGCCTTGGTAGGCTCGATGAGGCGATCCGAGACTTTGCGCACGTCGTTGAGCTCGATCGGAATTGCGTCGACTCGTGGCTCAACCTTGCGGACGCACGTTGTTCGAACGGCGAATTAGATAAGCGTGTGCGTCAAAATTACTTGTACAAATTGACATTGGCTAGTTTGATGGTTTATGCGATGATTGCGGGATGTTTGGCACGGAAGTCACCACACAAATTCGGCGGAAGTATTTGGCGTT
>Ga0181520_10000478_pt1 | contig 88653 bp, 78 predicted proteins | sample PEATcosm2014_Bin_29_FD_132451 | JGI IMG/M metagenome (GOLD analysis project Ga0181520, IMG submission 132451) | Peatland microbial communities from MTU Mesocosm Facility, Houghton, MI, USA - PEATcosm2014_Bin02_30_metaG | ecosystem: Environmental > Terrestrial > Soil > Wetlands > Peat | place... | reverse complement strand
CGGAAGCGACTCCGACGTTTATACCGACAACACAACCGATTTTCGGCCGACCACTTCCATCGCGGACGCGATGAACTACAACATCTCGCCGGGCTACCTTGAAGCTGCGGGTACCAAGCTGCTTGCGGGCCGGGATCTCTCCATCCACGACGATGCCAAGGCGCCGGTGGTGGCTCTGGTGAATCGGCGCTTTGCGCTCAAGGTCTTTGGTTCAGTGGACAAAGCGATCGGCGGGCATTTCAAGTACTGGGGCGGAATGCGGGCGGAAATCGTGGGCGTGGTGGAAGACGGAAAATACCGCACCATGACGGAGGATCAGCAGCCCGCCATGTTCTTTTCCTTCCAGCAGCACAAGGCGAGCAGCACCTGGCTGGTCGTGCGCTCCAGGCGCGCTCCGCAGGAGATTGCCGTTGCGCTGGACAGAACGGTGCATGGGCTCGATTCCAGTCTGCCTGTCGTGATAAGAACGTGGACGGCGGAGATGGATTCCGCCTTATTCGCCGCGCGCGTGGCTACCGTGGCGCTGGGTATCCTGGGATTGCTGGGCGCCATGCTGGCGGTAACGGGCGTCTTTGGCATGGCCTCTTATGTGGTGAGCAAGCGGCTGCGCGAGCTGGGCATCCGCATGGCGCTGGGCGCGGGCAAGGGGCAAGTCCTGCAGGCTTCGCTGGGACGCGCCTTTCGCCTGCTGGCCATCGGCTCGGTGGCAGGCCTGGCGCTGGGAGTGCTGGCAACGCGCGTGCTCTCGTTCATCGTCTACCAGGCCACGCCAAAAGATCCGCTGGTGCTGGGCGGGGTGAGCGTGACCATGCTGCTGCTGGGCCTGATCGCGGCGTGGATTCCGGCGCGCCGCGCCCTGGCCGTCGATCCGCTGATCCTGCTGCGCGAAGAATAGCCGCGCCCCGTAACTCGGTCCAGCCCTCATCGGCGGCCTGCTCATCACCTCTGGTGCCGTGGTCCTCGCGCTGGATGAGACCGAAATGATGGTGTGCCTACATTCCGGTAAACCATAGCCAACTGAACGGTACTGATCCAGGGAATGTCTCCAATGAGACCGTTTCCGGCCTCTCAAGACACAAGCCCGATATGGCGACTAGTGCCTCATGTGGTTTCCGTGACGGCGCATAAAAAATGCTGACAAACCCCGCCAAATCTCGTTCTAAAAGGAGTTATACTCAGACATCTCGCAATCTTTATTTGATCGAGACGCCAGTGAGCGAAGCTTCGACATGGTCCCGTCCGCGTCGAAGGAGTTCATTGAAGCCATTTGAAAGGGGAGATCGATTGATGAGTTTCGAGCGCGTGCCTGCCTACCGCATCGCCTCTGAGAGTAGCATTAATCTTGGTACAAATGCTCTAGCGAGGTTGGTACCTGGAGGTATTGAGAGCTATCTACGCGAAATCACAATGTCCGACGAGTTCCTCCGTTATGCGTATGTCAATCAACGACATTCGCCAGAGGACGGCGGAAGCATGGATTTGGCGGACCCAGGGCAATTTGGCCCGAACGTCTTTGCGGAGCGCACGAAAGACGACTGGAGAGCGACAGATCGGGTTTCCGCCTCAAGAAACAGCATTAGACAGCTAGTCCCCGACGAAGCCGAATTTAGCCTCATTGACTGGATTCTCGCGATCTCGCAGAGCCTCGATGCGGACATTTACGCCGAAGGGCAACTATCGGGGATAGGGCATGGGACGACGCGACTGAGCTTTATACAGGGCGGAATCGGATGTGGAAAAACGACTATGCTACGCCACTTGATTCAGTTGACGGTACCGGATCTTCAGTCCAAAGGCGTCCTGCCACCCACCCTTCCTATCGCATACTACGACCTTAACAATTCCGAATTGGAAAACGATGATATCGAGCCGCATTGGAATCGGATTCTTAAAAGCTTTCAGGAGCAACTGGGAGAGAAGACAGGCTTGCAGGACTCAGATGGCTGGAAACGAATCGCGCAGGATGATATTTATGATTCGACAGGCCAGACGCGACCCGCTGTCGAGTACAGCCCGACACCTGATGAGTCGATTCGAGCAATCATCGGGAAGTCGAGCGACCCCGAGATTTTTTTGAAACGTATCGCAAGGTATCTCTGGAAGTCGGCCACGCCGAGACCGGTCATATTCGTGCTCGACAACCTTGACTGGATTCCCGACCGCGACACCCATTTGAGATTTGCCCGGAAAGTATCGGCTTTGCTAGAACAGATTCCGAGTGCCTTGGGGATTATTACCGTTCGGGAGTACACGCTGGGTAAAATGGAGGAAGCTGTAAATGAATTCGCGGCTTTTTACCACGTAAACCGCCTCCACATTACAACCCCTGTCGTCGGAGAAGTAGTGAGGCGAAGGTTAGCCCGAGCCATCGACAGTATCAGCGACGAGGGCGCCCGGGACACCTCCGTCGAGATCCGGAATCAGGTCACGGTCACCCCTGCGGACTGCAAGGCACTGCTCCACCACATCATTGAAGCCTTCGAGCCTGAAATCCCAACAACGCCGGATCGGGCGCGCAATTCTACGATGGCAGATCTGGAAGGAAGTATGGCCCGACTGAGCGTCTTCCTTTACAATGTCACGAACTCAAATGTTCGGGCCGCGCTCCAGATCGTGTCCGCCGCGCTTAGTTCGTGGGCACTGACTCATGACCGGTTTGTCGAGCAGTATCTGAAGCAGAGGCAACACGGCCCGATTCGCCTTACACCCTTTACGGTAGATGAACTGGTCCGACTGGCATCAATCGGTCCTCGCTTACACTACGATGCGACGCAATGCGGATTGTTTCACAACGTGTTCGCCACGGATCACCGCGGGCCGGACCGAGCCGGGGGATTCGCTCCCGCGCTCCACCTCTACAGAGTCCTTCAATGCATCAATCATTATGATTGCGTCACCCCTAGGCTCGTCATCGAGAAATTGGAGTGCCTCGCACCACTTCGCGCTGAAAACCTGTCTATACTGGAGATGCTGCAGGAACGGGGCTTCATCGAAAGCCGAGCTGGTCTTGAAATTGAACTGGATAAGGCCTTTTATCCCACGCGTAAACTACGTTTCTATCTCAGGTTGTTCTCATCATCACTTGTTTATTTATCGATGGTCCGCAATGACTGCCACCTGGAATACCAGGCGAGGCCCTGGGATTTTCACGACGAACTAGTCGAAAACTGCCATGAGGCTCTCAAGTTCATCGAATACGTACTGGATCAGGAAATCGTCCAATACGATTACTCGAAAAAAGTAGGCCGAACTGACAAATTCCGGTGGATAGCTGGCGATTGGCCGGTTAGCTGGCGGCTTCTACGCAGCTTGGGAAGCTTTCTTACCAAGCGGGAGAGAATTTCGCTGAAGGATTGGGGCGAGATTCAGCCCAGAATAGCCGAGTTGGAGTCCTTGATTCGAACGCAAATTGCGGGGGGCAAGGTTTACGGCAATATTGCCGGAAGCTGATTGGTGGGTTGATCTCTGAGGCTACGAGACGTACGACATTAAGACGATAATTATGGTGTAAATGGAATACGCGCTGTCGATCTCCAGCAGTTGTTTGCCGGGTGCTCCAGGTTCCGTTGTTGGGACCTGGGAGACCACGAAATCTAACCCGCCCCGCCGAAGGCTTCTGCCCGGACTGCCTGCCCTGAGCTCTGTCGAAGGGGCCAGTCCTTGCAGATAATATCCCACGCTCAGCGCACAATCAAAGTATGAACACCTGCCACAGCCACGCCTTTTCTGATCCCTGTTCCCTGTTCTCTGATCCCTGTTTTTCAGGCACCCCCACCCCCTCCCCCTGTGGAAATCTTTTTTCGACCCCTCTTGTTGCTTGTAACTCACACGGATTCATCAACTTGTAATTCTTGCATAGTGACGAATCAGCAACGGAAAACCCCTGATTTTGCCCCTTTTTCAGCCCAATAAGCCGCCTTTTCGGGCCGTTTTAGCAAAAACAAGTGGTTTCGTAATTGTTATGAGGATCAGTCCGACCTACTATTGCAAGTTACGCCAGCAATGAACGAGCCGCGTCAAAATTCACCCCGGAGGGGTGGCTGAAAATAGCCCCGGGTGGAACCCGGGGAATAGCCGCCTATCAAAGGATTGCGCCCCGTAGGGGCGCTGCGAAATGCTTTTGTACATTGTGAGCGGATTTGGATGACAACCCGCGAGCCGGCCAACCGTTACACTAAGGCTGTGGAAGCCTCAACCAATTCCGTCCCGCTCCGCCGCATCGTCCTTACCGGCTTCATGGGCTCGGGCAAGTCCACCGTAGGCCCGCTCCTCGCCGCTCGCCTTGGCTGGAGCTTCCTCGACGTGGACGACGTGATCGAGGCCGAGGCCGGCACAACCATCGCCGAAATCTTCGCCCGCCACGGCGAAGCCGTCTTCCGCCAGCGGGAGCAGGAGACCATCGCCCGCCTGGCCGCCGGCGACTCTCTGGTCCTGGCCCTCGGCGGCGGCGCAATCGAGCACCAAGCCACCCGCGCGCTGCTGCTCACCACACCCGGTACGCTGCTGGTGCATCTCGAAGTCGAGTTAGCCACGACGCTCGCGCGCTGCCGGGGAACAGAGCAGACCCGCCCCATCCTCGCCGACCAGGCCAACCTCGCCGCCCGCTACCAGCGCCGCCTGCCGCTCTATCGCACGGCACACGTCTCCATCCCCGTCGATGCGCTCACGCCCGATGAAGCCGTCGACACACTCCTCAGCGCCATCGGATGATCCCTGATCTCTGTCACGGCAGTATCGGAATTCCCGCGATCCGCCGCTGCCACTCCGCCGGCCCCGTCTGGTGAACGCTGGTTCCCTGCGAGTCCACCGCCACCGTCACCGGCATATCGCGCACATCGAACTCATAAATCGCCTCCATCCCCAGGTCGGCAAAGGCCAGCACGCGCGCCCCGTGTATGGCCTTCGACACCAGGTAAGCCGCGCCGCCCACCGCCATCAGGTAGACCGCGCCGAATTCCTTGATCGCCGCAATCGCCGCCGGCCCGCGCTCGGCCTTGCCCACCATGCCCAGCAGTCCCGTTCGGGCGAGCATCTGCCGCGTGAACTTGTCCATGCGCGTCGCCGTCGTCGGCCCCGCCGGTCCCATCACCTCCTCGCGCACCGGGTCCACCGGCCCCACGTAGTAGATGAACCGCCCGCTGAAGTCCACCGGCAGCTTCTCCCCCCGGTCGAGCATCTGGGTCATGCGCACATGCGCGGCGTCGCGCCCGGTCAGCAGCTTGCCGGTCAGCAGAAGCACCTCGCCCGGCTTCCACCGAGCGGCCTCCGCGCGCGTCACCGTGTCCAGATTCACCCGCCTCGCCGCTGTCACGTCGTAGGTCAGCTTCGGCCAGTCGTTCAGATTCGGCGGGTCCAGATACACCGGCCCCGAGCCGTCCAGCACAAAGTGCGCATGCCGCGTCGCCGCGCAGTTGGGAATCATCGCCACCGGCAAATTGGCGGCGTGTGTCGGGTAATCCAGCACCTTCACGTCCAGCACCGTGGTCAGCCCGCCCAGCCCCTGCGCGCCAATCCCCAGCCGGTTGACCTTGTCGTACAACTCCAGCCGCAACTCCTCGCAGCGCGTCGCCGCTCCGCGCGCCTTCAACTCCTGAATGTCGATCGGGTCCATCAGCGACTGTTTGGCCAGCAGCATCGCCTTCTCTGCCGTGCCGCCAATCCCGATCCCCAGCATCCCCGGCGGACACCACCCCGCCCCCATCGTCGGCACCGTCTTCAGCACCCAATCCACAATCGAATCCGACGGGTCCAGCATGATGAACTTGGCCTTGGCCTCCGACCCTCCCCCCTTGGCCGCCACTGTCACATCCACCGTCGCGCCTTTCACCAGCTCCACCGTCACGCAGGCCGGCGTATTGTCTTTGGTATTCTTGCGCTTGCCCGCCGGGTCTGCCAGAATCGAAGCCCGCAGCTTGTTGTCGGGGTCCAGATAAGCCCGCCGCACGCCCTCATCCACCATTGTCTGGATGTCCTTGCGCTCTTCGCCAGGCGCGGCGGCAAACTGCACGTCCAGGCCCACCTTGAGGAACGCCGTCACAATCCCCGTGTCCTGGCAGATGGGCCTGTGCCCCTCGGCGCACATCCGGCTATTGATAAGAATCTGCGCAATCGCGTCCCGCGCCGCCGGCGACTCCTCCCGCTCATAAGCCTTGGCCAGGCTGGTAATGTAATCCACCGGGTGGTAGTAGCTGATGTACTGCAATGCCGCGGCAACGCTGGCAACAAAATCTTCCTGCCGGATGATGGTCATGGGAACCCCTTGAAATCGAATTGGCCGTCTACTGAGAAGGCGATAAACTAAGAGCATTCACTCGTCAAACGTGATGTGCTGGCTTGCACTCAGGGGCGAAGGGTCGGGAAAGCCCCGCTCCGGTACTCCTTGATCCCATCAAGTTCATTCCGGATGTCAGCAAGCGTCTGGGTCGTCCTGAACCAGTTCCTATGGCGAAAATCCTGTTTTGCTGAGGCCGCTTTGTAAACGCGCTTCATAGCAGTAGACGCCAAGTCGACGATTTCTTTGATGGCCTTTGCAATCGAATTCTGTGACGTGTTCATCCACTTGTTGGGGTTTGCTAGATGGCGCAGATCATGTTCCAAAGTCGCTAGCGAGTCGGAATAGCCAAGTCGCAAAAGTTCGCCGGCCGCAAAATAGAGGAGCCAACGACGCTCCAGTGCGGCAGAATTCGTAACTGCTTCTTTCCCTAGCTTCCAGAGCCTTTGGATTTCGTAACAAAGAAAGTAAATTCCAGCTGCGAGCTCGAATTCTACGTTGGTGAGTTGCATATTTGGGTCGCCAAATACCTTTGTGTATCCACCCTTAGCAGAGGTATCGAATAAGAAACGAGTACCGCCCTCCATATCGTCAGGGCCGTACCGAAAAGAGTAAACCGTCTTTGCAAACTCCTCCATCCCAATCGGGAACTTATTTGAATCTCGTTCGGTGAGACGTTTGTTCTTGTAATCACAAGTCCGTGCTTGCACTGAAATCTGCGCAAACTGTTTTCTGAGATGTAACTGGACGGGGTCGTTGCTACGGAAATCTGATATTTTGATTGCGTTCTGCGTGTTGTTGTACTTTGTCACGTCAGAGATAAATGGGCCGTCTTTTGCGAAGCGAAACTGCATCACGCGAAACAAAACCCGCGTGCCCTTGAGGGACTCGCGCAGTTTCTTCTTGTTGATCACTTTCAGCAGCGATCGGACTGTCTGGGCTCCGTTGATAATTGAGAACTGTTCGCAATGAAGGAGCGACGGGTCGTGACTGTCCTTGCGAATCTGAGTCGCCACAGCAGACACGCCGTTGTTGAAGAATACAAAATCATCGGGATGTTCGCACGCTGTATTCACGATCCCGCGGTTGGTAGAGGTTTCCCCAACATAGTCACGAATATTCATAGTGAATAGCTTGTAGCGTTTAGTTTGCGCCAATTGTGCGATATCCATTCCAGAAACAAAACCGACAAACATCTGGCGGCCTGATGTAGAGGAGTATTCAATCCAATGTTGCTCGTCGTCAGTAGGTAGAAAGCGAAGTGTAATCGGCTCTGTGAGCGTCTGGTCTGTCGAAATCGCGTCCCTAAGGCTCTGATTAAGTGCCGTTTCATCAAAGGTCTCGATTTGAATTCTATCCTCTGGCGTAGATATTCCCGCAGCGATTGGGGTACCTTCATTGAAGTCATCTGAGACCTTGCCAAGTGTGCAAAAACGAAGATCGAAAGTGTCAGAGTCCCAATCAATGGTCGAAATCGCGTCCATCACCTTCCTATTCAGCGTTCTTTTGCCTTGGGATGCCTCGTAAAGGCGTTGCACAACTGCACAAAAGTGCGTGAATGCCTCAGGCTCTTCGCGTTTATCGCGACCGCGATATTTTGATTGAATGATAAGTACCGCGTTATCAGAACGATAAATAAAATCAGCTCCACCATCGTCTGGCCCATCGACAACAAAATCATCAATCTCGTCGATGTCATCTGGAATCAAGCCTGGGGATACGCGCGCAATTATCTCCAAAACATAAAAGCGCGTCATCTCCTTTGACTGTTGCACTGCGTTTAAGCGACTGAACTCCATCCCTCCCCGACGTTTGCTTACCCAGTCGGTGAGGTGGTCCCGAAACCAGTCTTTCTTTACTTTCTGCATCGTTGAGCCTCGAAGAGAAATCTACCACAGCTGACTCTAAAGTCAATGCGGTTATGAGCATTCTATCCCTTTTGGCTGCCTAGTATTGGTCTTCGTATGCAGACATCAAAGAGCAATCGCCACCCGCAAATCCGTATGCCCGAAATCATCGCCCCTCCACAGCACCGGCTCGCGCTTCTCACGGGCCAGCGCATAGGTGAAGCAGTCGCCGAAGTTTAGCCCCGGCGGGTGGCGCACCCAAATTTTTGAAAACTTGACAATCCCACAAAGCTGGGTGCCCCATCCTTTTCGCGTTCTTTGCGGAAAGGGTGGAAGACTACGTACCTCAATGATCCAGGTGCCGGGTTCTTGTCCTCAGGCCAAACGGCTGACCACTGACCATGTCGTTGCAGATCATTTACCTCAGTTGGCGCACAATGGAAACATTCAGTCGAGCGGGATTGAATCGGCGGCTGACCGGCTGTTGGCTGATCACTGACAACAGCCTGCGTAATACAGCATCTTTTCGCCTCCGTCGCATCCGCAACCCATTCATAAACCATGGATTAGCTCCACAGAAAGCGAAAATGTGCAACTATTATTGTCCCGAAAACAGCCTTGAGGAGTGAAAATCAAATCCGGTAACACTTTTGAAATCAACAGCATAACCAATTCACACGGGCAAACAAAGGGCGAAACCCAAGCGCGGGAGTTCGACCGGCAGGCGTAGGAACCTTACGGTTGCTACACCGCCGCCCGCAAATCCGTATGCCCGAAATCATCGCCCTTCCACAGCACCGGCTCGCGCTTCTCACGGGCCAGCGCGTAGGTGAAGCAGTCGCCGAAGTTCAGTCCCGCCGGGTGGCCGCTGCCTTTGCCAAAGTCGCGGTAGGCCTGGCGGGCGATCTTCGCCTGCGCCTCAGTGACCGGCTCAATCACCATCTCCATCTTTTCAATCAGCTCATCCCAGCGGGCGCTCTGCGCAGGGCTGCGCAATCCGTCAATCACAATGGAGGTTTCAAAGTAGGAAGCCGCGGAGACGCGAACCTCCTTTGCTGAGTCCATGATTTGCGCCATTCGAGGCCCATCCGGCTCATCCTTGATGGTCGCAACCAATGCCGATGAGTCAACGATCATTTCGGCAACCCCGTTACGTCATCGTATAAATCATTGATCAGATCATTACCGCTCCGGCCGTCCTTGAAGAGTGGACCACACTCCTTTGCAAACTCCATCAGCAGCTCGTACCGGCTCTTTTTTGTCTTGGCCAAAGCCTCACGATCCGCGTTCTCCCTTTCCAGTTTCTCCCGAACGGCCTCGGTCACTGCAACAACCAGACTGATCCCCTTGAGCGCGGCCAACTCCCGGACCATGCGGTTGGTTTCTTTGTTTTTGATATTCAAGGCCATAGAATTCCACCCTTCCACCATATCTTTCCACCATTCTACCATAAACCCCCAACCGAATCGGAAAGAACGGGTTAGCCGAGCCAAATCCCTCCCCGTCTGGTGCCGGCTCACGTTTGCCCCACCGCCGGCGCGCCGCTCTGGTTCCCGTCCCGCTCATCCTGTACACTGTACGCAAGACTCAAAACCACAAGGCATTCGCCGTTTTCCGTCGGGCAAAATCTATGAAGATGAAATCTATTCTTGAAACCAGCATTGCCGACTGCCATCCCGCCAGCGTGCCGGATTACACCCCGCTCCCCGAGTTGCGCGCATTGCAGTTGCGGCGCGTGCAGGCCGTGGTGGCGCGCGCCTGGGATCATGTCGAACTCTTCCGCGCCCGCATGGATGAGCGCGGCCTTGTGCCCGATGATATTCGCACCCTCGACGACGTCGCCAAACTGCCCTTTACCGTGAAGAGCGACCTGCGCGACACCTATCCTTTCGGACTTTTTGCCAGTCCCATGAAGGACGTGGTCCGTCTGCACGTCTCCAGCGGTACTACCGGCAAGCCCATCGTCGTCGCTTACACCAGTGACGATGTAGACGTGTGGACCTCGGTGATGGTGCGCTGCATGGCCGGCTGCGGATTGCATCGCGGAGACATTTTGCAAAATGCCTATGGCTACGGCCTCTTCACCGGCGGTCTGGGCGCGCACTACGGCGCTGAAGCGCTGGGCGCGACGGTCGTCCCCACCTCAGGCGGCAACGCCGACAGGCAGATCATGCTGTTGAAGGATTTTGGCGTGACGGCGATCTGCTGCACGCCAACGTATTTTCTGCACCTGATCGATCGCGCCGCGGAACTCGGCGTGGACTTGAAGGAGTTGCCGCTGCGCGCGGGAGTCTTCGGCGCCGAGCCGTGGACCGAATCGATGCGCAGGCACATCAAAAGCAGGAGCGGCATAGAAGCCTTCGACATCTACGGCCTCTCGGAGATTATTGGACCGGGCGTCGCCTGCGAATGTCGCCGCCATCAAGGCCTGCACATCTTCGAGGATCACTTCTATCCGGAGATTGTCGATCCCGAGACAGGCGAGCCGCTGCCGGATGGGTCGGAAGGCGAGCTGGTGCTGACCACCTTGAGCAAGCATGCGATGCCGATGATCCGCTACCGCACGCGCGACATTACCATGCTATTGCCGGGCCGTTGCGAGTGCGGCCGCACGCTCAGGCGCATGGGCCGCATCGGCCGGCGCAGCGACGACATGCTGATTATTCGCGGTGTCAATGTATTTCCATCGCAGGTGGAAGCCGCGCTCTTGCAGATCGAAGGCACGCTGCCGAATTATCAGATCGTGCTGACCCGCGAGCAGGGATTGGATCAGATGGAAGTACAGGTCGAAGTAACGCCGCATATGTTCAACGATCAGATCGGCGCGTTGCAGGGATTGCAAGACAGAATTCAATCCGCGCTCGATCATGTGCTCGGTATCCGCGTCCAGGTTTCGCTGGTTGAAGCGAACTCTCTCGCGCGCAGCGAAGGCAAAGCAAAACGTGTCATCGACAGGCGGTCCTCATGAAGATTCATCAGTTATCGCTTTTTGCAGAAAACAAACCGGGACACATCAGTGCTCCCGCGCGCCTTCTGGCTCAGGAAGGCATCGACATTCGCGCCTTGTTCCTGGCCGACAGCCAGCACTTCGGCATTGTGCGCATGGTTGTCTCCGACTGGCAGAAGGCTGCCGCGCTTCTCGAAGCCCATGGATTCGTCGTGAAAGTGACGGAAGTTCTTGCCGTCGAAGTGCCCGATCATCCGGGAGGCCTTGCGGACGTGCTGGGAGCGCTGGACGGAAGCGGCATCAACATCGAGTATATGTATGCCTTTCCCAATCCACGCGGAGATCAGGCAATCCTCATCTTCCGCTTCGCCGATCCGGACGCGGCGATTGCGTATTTGCAGACGGCAGGCATCAATGTACTGGCTGGCGATGAACTCTTGAAATAAAAGGCGTATCAACCATGCCCGCATCAAAGACCATCACTGATCAACTCGTGAACGCCTCCTGGATTCGCCGCATGTTCGAGGAAGGCGTGCGCCTCAAGCGCGAACGCGGAGCCGATTCAGTCTTCGATTTTTCGCTCGGCAATCCTGATGTCGAACCGCCGCCCGCGGTGATGGATGCGCTGCGGCGCGTTGTGGCGGCCAACCGTCCAGGCTCGCATGGCTATATGCCCAATCCCGGCTATCCGCAACTCCGCGAGGCCGTCGCCAAAAAACTCCAGAGACAGACCGGCCTTGCGTTCACCGCCGAGGATGTTTTTATGACGGTCGGTTCCGCGGGCGCGTGCAACGTGATCCTCAAATCGATCCTCGATCCGGGCGACGAAGTTATCGTCCTGATGCCCTGCTTCTCCGAGTACCCGTTTTATATCTCCAACCATAGCGGCTGCATGGTCCCTGTCGAGACCGATGCTTCCTTCCTGCCTGACGTGGAACGTATCCGCGCGGCGATCACACCGCGCACGCGCGCGCTGATTCTCAACACGCCCAACAATCCCACCGGCCGCGTTTATCCGGAGAGCGTGCTGCGCGATTTGCAAACGATGTTGGTGAGCGCCGCCCAGCCCATCACCGTGATCAGTGACGAGCCGTACAAGGCTTACGTTTATGACGGAAAGCACCAGCCCGAAGTGGCCTCGTTCATCGCACAAACGGCGATTTGCAACTCGTGGTCCAAGTCGCTGGGATTGCCCGGCGAACGCATCGGCTACCTGGCGCTCTCGCCGCAGCTTGACGATGCCGCAAATCTGCGCCGCGCCTGCGCCTTCAGCAATCGCATTCTCGGCTTTATCAACGCGCCGGCCATCTGGCAGTGGGTGATGCTGGAGTCGCTAGATGAGACCATCGACGCCGCGCCCTACGAGCACAAGCGCAATGTGCTTTGCGATGCGCTCCAAGCCATCGGTTACGAGGTCACGCGGCCTGAAGGCTCATTCTACGTCTTCCTCAAGACCCCTATCCCCGAAGACATTGCGTATACCAAACGGCTCGCAGAGCAGGGCGTGCTGGCCGTGCCCGGCACAGGCTTTGGACGCTCCGGTTACATTCGCCTCTCGCTGACGATTCCGCTTGAGCGCATCGAGAAATCAATCAGCGGATTTGAGCGCGCATTTCTCTCCTGGCTTCGATGAGCCGGTTGAGGCTTCATTCAAAATCCATGAGCAACTTGTCGGAACGGGATGATTTGCGCAGGAGCCTTACTCCGTCTGGTAGCGATGCAGCCTGCCCAGACCGTTGAACGCGGCTACCTTATAGCACTCGGCGAGCGTCGGATAATTGAATACATTGTCGATAAAATAATCCACAGTGCCTCCCAATACCATCACCGCCTGGCCGATGTGAATCAGTTCGCTGGCGTCCTCGCCGATAATATGCACGCCCAGCAGCGCGTGCGTGTCGCGATGAAAGATCAGCTTCAGCCGTCCTGTCGTATCGCCGCGAATCTGCCCGCGCGCAGTCTCGCGATAGTACGCCATGCCGACTTCATAAGGTACATCATCCGCGGTCAACTGCTCCTCGGTCTTGCCGATGAAGCTGATCTCCGGAATGGTGTAAATGCCGTAGGGATAAAAGCTGGGATTGGTGGTTGCGGCGCGATCGTTGAAGGCGCGCGCGGCGGCGATGCGCCCCTGCTCCATCGAGACCGAGGCCAGCGAGGGAAAGCCCACCACATCGCCCACCGCGTAGATGTGCTCCACCTTGGTCTGATAATGCTCATCGACGGGAATGCGTCCGCGGCTGTCGGCCTCCAGCCCGGCGGCGGCAAGGTTAAGATCGTCGACGGCGCCCTGGCGGCCAATCGCATAGAGCAGCGCATCGCCGGAGACACGCTTATTGCTCTCCAGGTTGGCCACCACCGTGCCGCCGGGCAGCTCTTCCACGCTCTGCACCTCTTCGCCCATGCGCAGCGTGACGCGGCTGTCGCGCAGATGATAGCTGAGAGCCTCAATGATCTCCCGGTCGGCAAACTCCAGCAGCCGGTCGCGCTTTTCGATGAGCGTAACGCGTACGCCGAGAACCGCGAACATGCAGGAGTATTCCACGCCCACCACGCCGCCGCCCACCACGATCAGCGAGCGCGGCAGCTCCGGCAAGTCAAGAATCTGATCGCTGTTGACGATGGTGCGGCCGTTCAAGGGCACCTTCGCCGACGTGGCCGGCCTGGCGCCCACGGCCAGAATGATGCGCTCGGCTTCCAGCGTGGTGTCGGCCAGAGGGCCTTCCACGCGCACCCGGTGAGGATCGACGAAGCGCGCAATGCCATACACCACGTCGATGCCGTTGCGCGAGAGTTGCGCCTCGGTCACGTTCACTTCGGTGCGGATGACAGCCTGCACGCGGAAGGCCAGGTCGGCCATAGTGATCTTGTCCTTGACCCGGTAGTTCATCCCGTAGACCGAGCGGTAGTTGTAGCCGGAGAGATGCAGAACGGCTTCGCGCATGGTCTTCGAGGGGATGGTTCCGGTGTTGACGCAGACGCCGCCGACGACGGCCCGCGCCTCGACCACGCAGACGCGCTTCTTCATCTTGGAGGCGGCAACGGCGGCCCGCTGCCCGGAGGGTCCGGAACCAATGACAATCAGGTCATAATTGACTGCGTTCATGCGCCTCTCTCTCTCAATCGTTGGATGCGGTTGCTGCCGCGGCGGCTCTGCCGGAATCAGGCCCATCCCGCCTGCGCCGCGCCAAGCCCAATGCCAACAGTATCCCATGGCGCAGCGCTTCCGGAGCAGCCAGACTTTGTTTGACCCACCCGGCGGGGCTCATAACCTTCGGAAATCTCGTAATTGACGACCCGCAGGAGATCGTAATCCCGAAGCCCACATACGAGAGCCTATGCTGTTCTCCCTTTGCAAACCCTTGATCGGCGCAGTGACCGGCCACTGAATTGTGGGTAGGGGAAGCACGAGCGCAGTTGCGTTCCGCCCCTCCTTTTGCTAATTTGGCGTTGATGCCGCAGCCTGTACCCGAACAATTCAGCAGGACCATTGAGACTCTTTACCGGGCCGAATCGGGCCGGGTTCTGGCGACACTCGTGCGCCTGCTGGGAGACTTGGACCTGGCCGAAGAGTCGATGCACGAGGCCTTCGCTGCCGCTCTGGAGTCATGGCCGAAGGCGGGCATTCCGGACAAGCCGCGTCCCTGGCTGATTTCAACGGCACGCTTCAAGGCCATCGACGCACTACGCCGGCGGGCGCGCTTCGACGGAGCACAGAGAGATATTGTTGCCCACATGGAATCGCGCGTCAACGACGCTCCCCTTGAGAATGAGGAGATCGAGGATGATCGCCTCCGTCTGATCTTCACCTGCTGCCATCCCGCTCTGGCGCCGGAAGGACAGGTTGCGCTGACACTTCGGGAAATCTGCGGCCTGACCACGGAGGAGATTGCCCGGGCATTTCTGGTTACGCCGGCGACGCTGGCGCAGCGCATTGTGCGCGCCAAGGCAAAGATTCGAGAGACACCGATTCCCTACGAGGTGCCGACGCCGCGGGAATTGCCGGAGCGGCTGGACGCGGTGCTTCAGGTCATCTATCTCGTCTTTAACGAGGGTTATTCGGCCGCGGCGGGAGCGGAGGTAACGCGGGCCGAACTAACCGGCGAGGCGATCCGATTGGGCCGGTTGCTGACCGAACTCCAGCCGGAGCCGAAACTCCCACAACCGGAAATCTGGGGGCTGCTTTCCCTGATGTTGCTCCAGGAATCCCGTCGCGCCGCCAGAACCTCTCCGGCCGGAGAGCTGATTCTGCTCGAGAATCAAGACCGCTCGCTCTGGAACCGGGAGCAGATCGCGGAGGGAGTGGCATTGCTCAAGAAAGCTCTGAACTCCCGCCGCTTCGGCCCTTACACGCTGCAGGCGGCGATTGCGGCCGTTCATGCGGAGGCGGAATCGGTCGCTGCCACCGACTGGCGGCAGATTGTTGCGCTTTACAACCAATTGGTGCGAATTCAGCCTTCGCCGGTTGTACATCTCAATCGCGCCGTGGCCATTGCCATGCGCGATGGCCCGGAGGCCGGTCTGGCGCATATCGACGCGGTTTTGGAGCATGGCGAATTGGCAAATTACTACCTGGCGCATTCAGCCCGCGCGGATATGTGCCGCCGTCTGGGCAGGACCGCTGAGGCCCGGTCCTCGTATGAGAAAGCTCTGGCGCTAACCCAACAGGAACCGGAGCGGCAATTTCTGCAGGAGCGGATTCGGCAGCTGAATTAAAAATGGGCTCTGCACGGCGCAAGTCGCGCATATGACAACTCGTGCGATCAGCAATTGATAAGAATGGAGACCTCGAAGATGAAGCCTAATGAACCCAGTCGCACAGCCCTGATGATCGCCCGACAACGAGCTGCTCATCAGCTGCTCGATGATGGCTCAATCCTCCATGATACATTTGCCATGAGGATTCTGCGTGAAGACGAAAAGGGCGTGCTTCAATTTGCGAACGCACACCCCTTAGCCAGCATCGGACGTCTGATCACCACCGCGCGAAGCCGGATTGCGGAAGATGCTTTGTCAAGAGCTGTCGAAAGGGGGGTTCAGCAGATCGTCATCCTTGGCGCCGGACTCGACACGTTCGCTCTCCGCAATCCCCACGGCGCACTAGAGATCCGAATCTATGAGGTGGACCACCCCGCGACGCAGGCAGGCAAACTTGAGCGCCTGGCAGAAGCTCAAATCGCACTTCCGCCGTGGCTTATTCTCGTGCCTGTCGATTTCGAGCGGGATGATTTGGGAGAGAAGCTCGCCGCCGCAGGCTTTCAGCAGAACTCGCCCGCGTTTTTCAGCTGGCTCGGGGTTGTGCCCTATCTGACGCAGGACGCTATCGGCCGTACTCTGGACTACATGTCGTCCATCCAGGACTCGGAGGTGGTATTCGACTACATGGAACCTCCCGAGGCATTCTCAGAAGAGCTAAGGCAGATAGAAAAGGCGAGGGCCGAACAGCTTGAGAAAATGGGTGAACGTTCGGACACCCGTTTCGAGCCGGCCGGCATTGCAGCGATTCTTCGGTCGCACGGATTTTGTGCCATCGAAGACATCGATTTCCAGGAGATCGTGTCCAGGTTCGGCCACGCCGTTCAAGGACTCGCCCCCGGACACGCTGGCGTTCATGTTGTCCATGCTAAGCACTAATTGAACGCGGGGAAGGGGAAATCAATCATGCCAGTTGAAACCCGTGCAGCCGTTTTGCGGCACCTTCATCAAACGTCAAGGTTGCCGAACAACCTCTCCAGACGCCGAGGGAGCCGATCAAGGCGTCTTCGAATGTGCCGATTCCATTGCGGAGCGAAACAACGGCGTAATAGACCTCTTGCTCATTCTGAATCTCGAGTGTATCCGCCGCTAATAGCATTTCGATATCGTTCGCGATCTCCTGCCGGGAACGCTTGAAGAGGCTTTTGAGAACCCATACAACTTCAAGGATACTCACCAGGCTGACGAAGCCCGGTTCTTCTTCAGTCAAGCGCCGTTCGATGATCTCCGTTGCGCGGGGGGAGTGGATTGGATCGTCTTGCGTAAGGTAGCGCAGCAGAACGTTCGTATCGAGACCAATCATTTTCTTCGCCGAAATCTTTCTGTTGCGCCTTCGGCAATCGCCCGATCCATTTCTTCAAGAGATACCGTTTGGGCCGGCTTTGGAATCATGCCCTTGAGTCTGGCAGTTGAAATCTTGGGCAGAATGATCACGCCGTCAGGGTGGATGAAGAACTTGAACCGGTCCCCCGGCGTTATTTGCAGGCGATCGCGAACCGCTTTGGGGATCGTTGCCTGCCCTTTACTACTGAGCGTAGCTTCCATGAGACGACACTCTCCTTTCTTTACATTCTACCAGAAGTAAAGATTAAGAAGAAAAAATCTTGCACGACTTGTCGAATTCCGGTCTGGCAGTTCGACTATATGACAAAAGAACGATGTGCTACGGTTCCTGAGTGAACGGGAAACGGGTCATCGAAAACAAGCCACCCAACCACCGCTCAACCCAAAGGAGATTCCCCAATGCGATTCATGGTCATCGTCAAATCGACCCCAGAGGCAGAAAAAGTAGGCGCCCTCCCCGATCCCAAGCTCCTGCTCGAGATGGGCAAGTACAACGAAGAGCTCAGCAAGGCTGGCGTCCTGCTCGCCCTCGATGGTCTCCATCCCAGCTCTAAAGGCGCGCGCGTCAAATTCTCCGGCAACTCTCGTACCGTCATCGACGGCCCATTCACAGAGGCCAAGGAGCTCATCGCAGGCTTCTCGATCTTGCGGGTCAACTCCCTCGAAGAGGCCATCGAGTGGGTCAAGCGCGCCCCCAACTGCAACCCCGCCGGCGACTCCGAAGTCGAAATCCGCCAGGTCTTTGAGATGGAAGACTTCGCACCCGTCCTGACCGAAGAGCAGATCCGGCACAAGGTAGCGAAACGGGCTGGGCTGCCGAATCAGACCGCCAACAAATAGCTGGGAGGAGGTTTTGTACCATGGCAAAGCTCGTGTATGGATTGCAACAGTCCCTGGACGGCTACGTCGACCACCTTGCAATGGGGCCACCAAGCCCGGCGCTCTTTCGTCACTTCATAGAGTATGTGCGCGACCTGACGGGCCTGATGTACGGTCGCCGCACGTACGAGATCATGCGTTATTGGGACGAAGACCGTCCCGATGATGACGCGGAGGAACACGAATTCACGGCGGTGTGGCGGAGCAAACCGAAGTGGGTTGTGTCGCGCTCGTTGAAGTCGGTCGGGCCCAACGCCACGCTGTCCAGGATGATATGGAGACGGCGATACGTGGGCTGAAGGCTCAGCTCGTCGGGGAGATCTCAGTTGCCGGACCGGACTTGGCTGGAAGCTTATCCAATCTTGGCCTGATTGATGAGTATCGACTTTACCTCCGCCCCATCGTGCTTGGTAGCGGCAAGCCATTCTTCGTCGGCCCCCGGCCGCCGCTCCGCTTTGTTGCCAGCGATCTAATTGCCGAGGACGTGATTAGGTTGACGTACGTTCCCGCTTGATCGCGCGACACGCCCGATGGAAAGCTCTCATCACCCACGGGCCGTACTTGGAGACTAAGGAGTACATCGGCGGTTGTTGAGTGCTGGAAGCCGCCGGAAGAAAGAGGAGAAAAACAATGAAATACCTCTGTTTTGGCTACTACGACAAAAGCAAATTCGATGGCATGACTGATAGCGAGCGTAACGCCATGTTCGATAAGTGCTTTGAATATGACGACCATCTTCGCGCCAGCGGGCACTGGGGTGGTGGAGAAGCGCTTCAGGGGCCGGCGACCGCCCTGACCCTGTATTGGAAGAACGGCCAGGTGGCAACGACCGACGGCCCCAATACCGAAACCAAAGAACAACTCGGCGGCATTCTTGTTCTTGAGGCGAGGGACATGAATCAAGCTGTACAGCTCATCGGCCAGCATCCGGCGCTGACGTATGGCAACATTTTCGAGATTCGGCCGGCCGGGGACATGAGCGAAATCATCAAGGCAAGCGAGCAGCGGCGGAGACAGGTCGTTGCACCCTGAAGAGGTTCTAGTTCGTCGGCGGGTGGCGCAGGCCCATAGGATTAAACCATAAGAATGGGTGCCCCAGGTCCGGATTCTCGGACCTTGGGAATCCACGAACCTTAACCGGCATCGCTGAATAATTGATTAACTCCATCCTGGGCCTTCGCCAGTACGACAATGGCGGACGCATCGTGAGGCGTAACAGTAATGCCTCTACTTGTCGAGTTGCTTTGTGCCGTTTACCAGGAATCTGGCGGCCAGCACCTGCGTAGAGTCCTCTGGCTGCGCGCTGCTGATGGTGACGACGTACTCGCCGGGAACGATCACGCGGTTCCCTTTGTCATCCACCTGGCCCAGCGAGCGCGGATCGACCGTGAGGCTCACGTGGGTCGCCGCATGAGGCGCAAGATGCACGCGTGTGAATCCGGCAAGAACGTGGTGCGGAGTTTCAAAGCCCTTGGGCTGTGTCAGGTAAACTTCAACGACTTCATCCCCAGCCACCGCACCTGTGTTTTCGATATCGGCCTCAACCCGCGGGGAATCTCCGGCGGCAATGCTTGAGGAGACGAGCTTCAGGTTGCGGTAAGCGAACGTTGTATAGCTCAAGCCATAACCGAAGCTATACAGCGGCTTGCCTGCGAAATAGCGATATGTGCGGCCCTGCATGGCGTAGTCGTCAAACGCGGGAAGCTGATCCAGCGAGCGATAGAACGTGAGGGGAAGACGGCCGGCCGGATTGTTGTCGCCGGCCAGCGTCTCGGCAATCGCCGTCCCGCCCTCTTCGCCGGGATACCATGCTTCGAGCACCGCGCCGGCATGTTCGTCGGCCCAGTTCACCGCCAGGGCGCTGCCATTTTGCAGCACAACGATCAGCGGCTTGCCCGTGCCCGCCAGCGCCTTCAGCAACTCTTCCTGAGCGGCCGGCAGATTGATCGCGGTGCGGTCGCCTCCACTGAAACCCTCCAGCTTCACCGGCATCTCTTCCCCTTCAAGCGAAGGCGAAAGGCCGACAAACGCAATAGTGACGTCGGCATTCTTCGCCGCATTCACGGCCTCATCGCGCAACACCGCGGCCGGAGCCTGCCAGGTAAGATCGATGCCCGCGCTCCCCGTCCCGTGCAGGTACTCAAGCCGAATCGCATGGGGCCTGGCATCGGCAAAGTGCACCGGCGCTTCGATCACACCGCCGCGCTCTCCGGTGGACTCGTGTTCACTGCCCACGAACAGCTTGTCATCGAGAAACAGCCGGAATCCTTCCGTGTTTTCGCACGCATAGCAGTAATTCATCCGCACGCCGAGCTTGTAGTCGCCGGGCGCGGGCGGAGTGAAGCTGCCGCTCCAGCGCACCGAGTAGTTGTTGCGGCCAACTCCGGCCACCGGCGCAACCTTGTCCCAATTGAAGTTGACGTTCAAGTCGGTCCGCGTCAGCACCGGCTCTCCGCTGAGGTCTGCCGACGCGAAGTACTCGGCCGTAAGTCCATGGCCTGTGCCGCTCGCCGGGCTGAGAGCGGTGTGTTCGATCGGCATGGCAAAGCCCGCCACCAGCGTCGATCCCTGCGCATAGCTCACCGAAGCTTCTGAGAAGCGCTTCTCGATCCCTGTGATCGGGTAGACCGGCTCCGGCGGCGGCGCGTTGTAGTTGCCTTGCAGCGACTGCACCAGTTCAGCCGTGGGGCCAACAACCGCAATGCGCCTTACGCCAGCCTTCAGCGGCAGGGCCCCATCCTTGTTTTTCAGCAGCACCATGGACTCGCGAGCCGCCTGCAATGCCAGCGCGCGATGTTCCGGCGAGTTGTTCTCGGTCAGCGGAATCCGTCCAAACGCATAGCTCTCCGGCGGATCGAACATTCCTAGATCAAAGCGCGCGCGGAAGAGGCGCCGCAGAGCCTTGTCGAGATCGGCCTCGGTCACCAGTCCCTGATGTACCGCTTCGCCGAGCACGGGAAAGGCCTGCGCCTGGCCATAGACGCACTCCAGATCGGTCCCGGCCTTCAGCGCCACAGCCGCGGCGTGCGGCATATCCGGCGCGTAATGGTGCCCCATGCCGACATCGCCAATCGCGCCGCAGTCGCTCACCACGTAGCCATCGAAGTGCCAGGCCTCCCGCAGGTGATCGCGCAGCAGCATGGTATTGGCGCACGCCGGCACGCCGTCGATGCTGTTGTACGCGCACATCGCCGATTGCACGTGCGCCTCGGTAACCACCGCCCGAAACGCGGGCAGATACGTATCCTCAAGGTCGTGCGCGGAGACATCGACGTCAGCCTGATGCCGCGTCGATTCCGGGCCGCTATGAACGGCAAAGTGCTTCGCCGTGGACACCACGCGCGGATGGCCGGGATCGTCGCCCTGCATTCCCGTAACGAAGGCGACGCCCATCCGGCCCGTCAAAAACGGGTCTTCCCCGTAAGTCTCCTGGCCACGTCCCCAGCGCGGATCGCGAAAGATATTGATATTCGGCGCCCAGAATGTCAGGCCGAAGAACGACTCGTGCTGGTTCTGGCGTATAGCCTCGTTATATTTGGCGCGCGCCTCGGTCGAGATCACCTCGCCCATGCGATGCACGAGCGGCGCATCCCAGGTCGCCGCCATGCCGATCACCTGCGGAAACTCCGTCGCGTAGCCGGCAAAGGCGACGCCATGCAGCCCTTCGTTCCACCAATCGTACTTCGGCACGCCCAGCCGCGGGATGGCCGGCGCATGGTCGCGCAACTGCTGCACCTTCTCTTCCAGCGTCATGCGTCCAATCAGATCGTCAACGCGCCGGTCAACCGGAACGGCCGTGTCCATATAAGGCAAAGGCTGCTGGGCCGCGACCCGCAGCGAGGCTGCCAGCACGACTGAGAGGACGAAAAAGCCCTGGATCCGGAACAAGTTCATGAGAATGCCTGCCTGACGGATAGATTGTTGCGCATTCTGTCGTCGTGCCAAAGCAGAGTGCGAACCATGTCATTATAACCAGCGCCTCCGCTCCGGCGAGAACCCCGTCGCGCACGGCCATCGTTTGTCCGTCAGGCGATCCGCCCAGCATCGCCGAGAAGGATCGGTTGGACTTTATCTGGCATGATGAGGAAATCCTGCACCACTGTATAGAATTATTTGAAGGCATTTCCGGGCTTGATTCCAAGGATTTTGAAGACGTACGCCATCGGGCAGAAGCCGGTGATTCCCGATTGGAAGAGCATGATGCCCACCCAGGCGGTGAGCAGCAGCCACCACGGTGAAACAAAATGCCCCAGCGCCACGCTAACGAGAACCATGGTCCCGGCAAAAGTAAGGACAGATCGGTCGAGATTCATTGTTGGCTCCTTTCATTTTCCAGCGCGGCCAGCATTGTCTTCCATGCCAGCGTCGCGCATCGCATCCGCACCGGATAGGCATGCACACCGGACAGAACCGCCATCCGCGCGGTTTCAACCTCCATGCTATCCTTGAATTTCTCTGCGTCTCCGGTAGCCAGAGCATGAAAGCGCTGAAAGAGCATCTTCGCCTGGGCGGGTGTCTTGCCAACCAGCAATTCGGTCATCAGCGAAGCCGAAGCCGTCGCCAGAACGCAGCTTCTTCCGTCGAAGGCGGCGTCGCGAATCACATTCCCCTGATCGATCCGCAGCGAGACAGCCACATCGTCCCCACAGGATGGATTATCACTTTGCGCAAAGTGGCTGCAATCGGCAATCGCGCGCCGGTTGCGCGGATGACGGCCATGATCGAGGACGGCTTTCGGGTAAATTTCGACAGAATCGCTCATTGGAGAAACATGACCTCCACCTCTTCCAGAGCCTCGGCCAGCGCATCCACCTCGGCGGTTGTGTTGTACAGCCCAAAGGAGGCTCGCACCGTGGCCGGAAGACCCAGACGCGCCATCAGCGGCTGCGCGCAATGGTGGCCGGCGCGCACTGCCACGCCGCGGCTGTCCAGCATCTGCGCAATGTCGTGCGGGTGAACGCCGTCCATCACAAACGAGAGTACCGAGGCTTTGTGTACAGCCGTGCCGACGATCGTCAGCGGTTTGATTGTGGAAAGCCGCTCAGTGGCATAGGCGAGCAGGCCGGCCTCATGCGCGCCGATGCGGTCGAGGCCCAGCGCGGTGACATAATCGATCGCAGCGCCCAGACCAACCGCCTGCGCAATCGGGGGTGTTCCCGCTTCGAACTTCGCCGGCAGCGGAGCGTAGGTCGTCCTCTCCAGGCTGACGCTGGCAATCATGTCCCCGCCGCCCTGATACGGAGGTATTGCGTCCAGCAGTTCCTCCTTGCCATACAGCACGCCAATCCCCGTCGGTCCATACAGCTTGTGGCCGGAAAAAACCAGGAAATCGCAATCCAGCGCCTGCACATCGATCTTCGTATGCGTCACCGACTGAGCCGCGTCGATCAGCACTTTGGCCCCGGCCTCGTGCGCCGCGCGAATCATCTCCGCAATCGGCAGCATGGTGCCCAGAACATTGGAAACATGCGCAAAGGCAGCCAAACGTGTGCGAGGCCCCAGCAGCCGGATAAACTCATCGAGCGGCACTTCACCGGCGTCGTTGACCGGAGCCATCTTCAGCACGATGCCCTTCTTCTCCCGCAGAAGCTGCCAGGGCACGATATTCGAGTGGTGTTCGAGGACGGTGAGCAGCACCTCATCGCCTTCGTTCAGAAATGCTTCGCCAAAGCTGGCGGCCACAAGGTTAATCGCATCTGTCGCCCCGCGCGTGAAGACGATCTCGTGCTCATGCCGCGCGTTGAGGAACTCCTTCACCACACACCGCGCCTGATCGTAACATTCCGTCGAGCGCTGACTCAGAACGTAGAATCCGCGATGAATATTGGCGTAATCGCGCGCATAGAAGGCGCGCTCGGCCTCAATAACCTGGAAGGGCTTTTGCGCCGAGGCAGCTGAATCCAGGTATGCCAACGGATACCCGTGCATGGTCTCTCCCAGGATCGGAAAATCCGCGCGCACGGCTTCAACGTCATAGAAGCCTGCGTGGTCTCCGCGTTGATCCGCGGAAGGCCAGACAGAGACGGAACCGCCGCCGTCAATGCCCTCAAGAGCGCCCGGTCTTTCGATTTCTTCGGCGGCGGCTTTCATCGGTCTCTCCACATGCGCAGGTCTTATTCTGGCGCGAAATCCGGGTTATCTCTTTATGCCCGCGCGGCGGCGGGCGACGGCTGCTTGAAGACCTTGGTCGTGAAGAACTCGATCATCAGCCCAAAGAGGCCATTGACAAAGAAGTTCACGACTGGCAGCGCGCTCAATCCTACGTTCATAAACAGGGAGTAGGAGAAGATCGATCCGACCGCCAACCCCACCACGATGCCATTCCAGGCCCAATGCAGCTTCAACCCGGAGATGCCGATGGCAAAGCCCATCACGCCCCGGTTCAACAGAACCCAAATCAGATTCACCGCTGAAAAAGTGAGAATACCGGCCATAAAGGCGCCTGATGCGCACATTGCGCCGGCAACCAGGCCAAAGAATATGGCAACTACGATCCGCTTCATGTTTTCTCCATTCCGGGCAAAGACGCTTCGCGCGTCCGCTCCGATCAGAGTTACGGCTCTGCGATAGGATTTGTTCCGCATATCTTTGAAGCGTTCCGGTATCCGACCTTTCTTGCATCAAGATGAAACTTGAGAGTCGATTGGCGGGCACCCGCTTCATTGGCTGCGCTTAAAAATGGAAGCGATAGCGGAGTTCGACGGAGATCAGGCGCGGATCGTTGTAGTGGAAGCCGCCTATGGTGAGCGAGGTATCTTCCAAGACCCGGTGGTTGGTGACGTTGAGGATGCTGCCGGAGAGCTTCCAATTCTGGCTGATGTTATCTCCGCCTGACAGGTCGAAGGTGGTGTGCACAGGCAGATAGGGGGCCTGGTAGGGACTCTGCGCTGCGCCTTGGAGTCCATTGGAGAAGCCGGAGCCGTAGTAGACGTTCGACGAGAACCAGGAGTGCAACGGTAGATTGGCCGTGAAGCCGGTATTGAGCGTCTGTCGCTGATCGTGGTCGACGGGCGTGTAGTTGGGGCCGAGGTCGCAGGCCGGGTCATTGGCAACGCTGCACGTAAAGCCTCCGATGATGTTGCCGCGCTGCTGGACGATTTGATTGGAATAGGTCAGGTGGAATTGACCGAGACGCGCCAGCTCCGGCGAGCGCAGGGTCAGCTCCCAGGCACGGACGAGGGCTCCGTCAACGGCGATAGGGAAATACATGCTGGATTCGCCGAGGTTGGAGTGATCGAGGAAGTTGTTGACGCGATTCTTGACGTTGGCTACGTCGAGAAGCCAGCCTTTGTAAAGAATCTGAATACCGATCTGGTGCTCTTCATCGCGCTCAGAGGGGATAGGGGAGAAGTCGTTTTCACCGGCCGGCTGCTGCTTGGCGTAGTTGAGAACGCTGCTGGAGACGGTGAGGATGGGAGCTGGCTGAAAGAAGTGACCGTAGAAGCCGCGCAGAACCCAGTGCAGGCGAGGGATTTCCAGGGTTGCGCCGATGCGGGGATAGATGGCGGATTCGTTGAGCCAGGCGCGATAGATAGAGAAGCGCTCACCGCCGAGGATGGTGATGTACTGGCCGAGACGGAGGTGATCCGCAAGATAGAACTCGACCAGACCGGCGTTGGCGGTTTTGGAATCGGGGCCATAGATGGTGCTGGGCGTGGTGGTGTTGTCGACGACGCCGAAGAGGTCGTTTTCAGCCTGATAGAACGAATAAAATCCAGCGGAGAAGTTATTCGGCCCTAACTCCGCATGAGCGTCGGCCTGCCCGCCCGCATAATTCGAGTTCTGGTGCCAGGTGGTGGAGACCGGTGTGTCGGAGGCGAGCGAATCGTAGTCGGCCTGGTTGAAGTGATAGAAGGGCGCGGCGGAGAGGAGCGCTTTGGGCGAATAGGTATGTACCCAGTTGGCGATTACAAAGCTGTCGCGCTCGGTCTGCGCGTCGCGGAAACCGGCGGAGAGGTAGCCGTCAGGAGGTTCCTGCTCCCAGTCGCCGGCGTTGGGATCATAGGGAACGTCGAAGTAATCCTGGCGGTATTGGGCATTCAGGCGCAATTGATCCTTGGAGGTCTGATTGCGAATCAGTGAAAGAAAGCCGCTCTCGGAGTTGGTCGCGTCGTGATGGATTTGGGCGATCGGCGGAGCCAGACCGTAATCCGAGCGGGAGCCGGCGAGGCTGGCGTACCAGGCGTTCTTCTCCGAATGGTCGCCGAGGGAGAGCTGGGATTCCGCGGTGCCGAGGTTGCCGCCGGAGAGCAAAGCTTCGCCCTCGCGGCTGCGCTCGAAGCCGTTGCGGGGCAGCACATTAAAAACTCCATAAGTCCGGTCGCCCTCATCCGCTCCATAGCTGCCACGCTGGGTTTCGAGCGCGTCAATGTCTTTGGGATCAATCTGCGGGCCGACGTTGGAGGCGATCTTGGTGTTGGGAATCGCCACGCCGTCGATCAGCCAACTGGTCTGATGGCCGCCGCGCATGTGCAGCATGTCGTGGGTCATATATGCGCCGGGAACGAAGTCGGTGATCATCTCCATGCCGATGGTGCGACTGGCGCCGGGGGTTTCGTCAATGTCGGCGCGGGTGATGAGCGTGGTGGGAGTGACGGAATCCGTAGCGGAGAGCGCGCTTGCCAATCCCTCGACAGTGACGCTCTGCACGGCCGGGGCTACGGCGAGCAGGATATGGACGACCGGGTTGGTTCCCGAGGCCAGAGTGAGCGGCTGAATGACGGTGGCAAAGCCGGGGGCGGCGACGGTCAGGCGATAGACGCCGATGGGCGCCTGGGGCAATTCAAACTCACCATCAGTGTTGGTGGAAGCGCGCAGTGTGAAGGCGGAATCGGCGGCTTGCAACGTGACATCCGCGCCGGCGATAGGCCTGTGCTGCGGATCGTGGACGACTCCGTGTACAGTGGCAAAGACATTGGCCAGCGCAGGTACGGATGCGGCTACAAGCAGAGCCGCGGCGAGGAAAGAATGACGCATAAGAATATGGATCTCCCTATGAACAAAACTGGTTGAGGCTTGGATTATCTCCATTCTTCGCCGAAACCTGCGAAGACGGGTAAACATTTCGCGGGTTAGCCACCGCTTCGCGGTGATCGCAAGTTAGCGAGTTAGCGGGTTCATGGCTGACGTAATTTGTGGCGGCAAGCCGGGCTGCTCCGAAGAAACGGGCTGAGGCGCACGCGGTCTTGCAAACCGGGGACGCGGTGCGCAGAATGCCTGGCGAAAAAAGATGAAATAGATATTTAGCCGAGAGAATTTGCGGGAGGTCCACGGCCGGCGCGGGCGCGGATTGGCCCCAGGCAGGCAGCGGTGAGGCGCTCTGCGGGCGAGTGAGCCTGCGCGAGCAGAACCGGCAGACGGGCCGGTGAGGCGGCCAGCGCAACGGAGGTCGTGGTGGTTGCGCCCGTGCAACTGGGGTACAAGGGGCAGTGCATGGGCGCGGAGAAGGCGGGTTTGCCGGATGCGGTCTGCGCCTTCATCCGCATCATCATGGCGCAGTGGTGCGCTCCATGGCGGCGGCAACAGGGCGGCAGGCGCAATTCGTTGCTGGCCGACAGGGCCGCCGCCAGCGGTCCCAGCCCGAAGAATAAAATCAGGATGATCGAAACTCCGCGCCGCATCTGGGATATTGATGCAGCATGAGTGCATTTTGCTGCATCATTTGAGAAGGGCCGTGGTGGATTCCGCTATCATCGGGTATTGAGCACTTTCGATTGCAGACAAAAGGAGCGGTCAGTGTCCCAAGTGAATGTGAATCTAACGCCGCAATTAGCGCCCCTTCCCGCCATTCAGGAATCCAACATGCAGCGCCCGCTGCGCATAGCTCTCTTTGGCTTTGGAACGGTGGCCAGTTCGGTGGCGCGGATTCTGGTCGAGTCCAGGCCCGAGGGCCTTGAATTGACTCACGTGTACGTCCGCAGCGTGGTGCGCAGGCGCGCGGATTGGGTTCCGTCGAGCGTGACGTGGAGCGAAGACGCCGATGCCGTGCTGGCCTCCGACGTGGATGTGGTGGTGGAGCTGGCCGGCGGGCTTGATCCGGCGGGCGGCTGGGTGCGCAAGGCGCTCGGCGCGGGCAAGAGCGTGGTCACCGCCAACAAGAAGCTGATCTCCGTGCACGGCATCGAGCTGGAGCGGCTGGCCGCGGCCGGGGGCGGAGACTTGAAGTACGGCGCGGCTGTGGCCGGCGGCATCCCGGTGATTCCGGGGCTGGAGCAAGGGCTGGCCGGGGACCGCATCGAGCGCATTGAAGGCATTCTGAACGGCACCTGCAACTTCATTCTGAGCAAGATGCAGGAGGGCGCGGAGTACGCACCGGTGCTGGCCGAGGCGCAGGCCAAGGGCTTTGCCGAGGCCGATCCGACCGAGGATGTGGGCGGCTTTGACGCGCGCGCCAAGCTGGCCATTCTGATGCGCCTGGCGCTGCGCGTCGAGGTGGACCCGGAGGAGATTACGCCGCTGCCCATCACCTCGATTGCCGCGGTGGACTTCAGCTATGCGCGCGACCTGGGCTGCACCATCCGGCAGATTGCGCGGGCCGATCGCGCCGAGGGGAAGATCGCGGCCTCGGTGGGACCGATGCTGGTGGACCTTAGCTCGCCGCTGGCGTGGTCGCGGGGCACGGAGAACATGGTGGTCTTCTCCGGCCACTATGGCGGGGATGTGGTCTTCTCAGGACACGGAGCGGGCGGGCATCCCACGGCGGTGGCCGTGGTCAGCGATCTGCTGGCTCTGGCGCACGGGTCGCGGCGGGTCAAGGTTCCGGCGGCGCCGTCGCGGCTGAGCGCCGAGTTCGAGGTTCCGCATTACATCCGCTTCATGGTCAACGACAAGCCGGGAATCATCGCCGACATTACCGTGGCGCTGGCCAGCGAGAGCATCAACATCCGCGCCATCGTGCAGAAGCCGGGCTTTCCGCCGCACGCGCTGCCCTTCGTGATGACCGTGGAGCCGTGCACATCGCCGGCGCTCAAGCGGGCGCTGGGATGCCTCCGCGGCAAGGACTATCTGCTGGAAGAGCCGTTGGATTTACAGATGCTTGAGTAATGAAACCGTTGTCAGCGGTTAGTGATTCGCATTCCCATGTTTCTTATGAGAGGCTTTGGAATCATTGCTATCCGCGGGGTCCGCCAGGGGAGAATAATCGACGATTCTCATTGTGGAACCGAAACGATGGAAGTTGCGGAACTCGATATCGTTCATATCCGTTTCTCCGCTACCCTTTTTGAGGATGATTTGCGCGCCGACCGGCAGCAGGTAATCGTGTTTGTTGATGAGGACGTAGTCGTAGTCCACGCTCACCGAAGCCGCCTTGAAGGGGAACTTCTTCGGCACATCGTCCACTACCTGTGTGATGCGGCGAACCGCCCGGGTTGTGCTGTCGATGAAGACCTGGCCGTGGTAGCCGGCCGTGACCACATCCGTCGGACTCATCCGGAGATGGAACGATGAGTTTTTCAGTTCCACGCGATAGTCGAATACCTGTACTGTCCCGTCTCCCAGCGCGCCTGTTTCCTTCCATTGAAAATCGGCCTTCGACGAGGGCCGGAAGAGACCTGAGATGGCCGCGCCGAACTCTCCGACCGACAGCACCCCTCGCGTGTCTCCGGTGTACTCGTGGCTCTTGGAACCGTTGAGCTCCAGTTCCAGCATGATCCGGTCTTCATCGTGATTCACATATGACAGGAGTTCCGTGAATTTGTCCTTGTGATTCCATTCACTTGTGCCTTTCTGATTGACTGACCGGTTGGTCACCTGTTCGCACATCAGGTTGGGCAGCGAGTCCCGGTATTCCATTGCGTATGCGGTCGCATCTGCGAGGATGGACTTGAGTTCATCCGGCGACGGTTTCTGCGTGGGGTTTGTGGGAAAGGTGATGACCAGCGGGCCGACGGGGTGAGACGAGTGATCCGGGAGAGATGGATCGGCATCCGCACTGGTACCTGTCAGCGTGAAAGAGACGCCGGTTTCCGCTGTCTTTCCGCCTTGTTTCAGGCTAGCCTTCACCTCGTACAAGCCATCCATGGGCGGGTTGATCGAAAAGCTGGTCAGGTAGGAAGAATACTCAGCTCCGTTGGCTTGCCGAGCAATCATCGGCGCGCCGCTCAGCGCTTTGCCATCGCGGAGCACCTGAATGCTGAGCATGGGGGCTTCCGGGGCGCTGGGGTTGGAGTGAGCGGTGAAGAAGACCGAAACGTCTTTGACGCCGGGCGCCAACTGCCCGGAGAGATTGGGCGTCAGTTTATTGTTTTCATAGCGTAGCGGTTCCTGGGGATCGTCTCCGGCGTGAATCGGATCCGTATTACGCACGAGAACCATGCTGCTCAACGAGGGCACGCCGGAGACGCCGAGGATTTCGAAGGGGATGCGCTGCGCGCCGGCTTTGCCGCTGTTGTGGTCCAGAATGGCCGCTTCCAGTACATATTGACCCGCGGGAGCGGAAAAATGACGCTGAAAAGTGACAACTCCGTACTTGATCTTTTCATTGTTTTTCAGGATACCGCGGCGTGGAATATCCGAGCTGAAGCGCTCGACGACCGTGCCTGTCTTGTTTTTGATATTGGCAACGATCGACAGGTTCACTGAATCTACATTTGTGATGGAGTCTTCTCGAACCTCCAGATTGGAGTACGGCACTTCGATAGCCAGCGTATTAACATTCCCCTCGGGCCTGTCGCCCATGCGCAGGATCGCGGCATGGAAGGCCAGATCGTCGGGCAACTGCGCCGCACTGAGAATCTTCAGCAACGGCAACTCGAATGGCTCTGGACTGGCGTCGCCGGCGGCGCGCAGAGGCAACGCAAAATAGCCAGTCTGCGTGCGTATCGCGAGCCCGGCCCGGAGGGGCTTGACGGCAATCGGATGAAATTTGCCGTCGAATTCCGTGGGCGGGGAAGGATAAGAAGCCTCGTAATACGTTGTCAGGTCCTGGATCATTCCTTCCAGCGACCTCTGCATTCCGTTCCCGGTGATGTAACTGCCTCCCGTTCCCTCCGCCAATTGCTGCATATCGTTATTGTTCGATTCTTTGTCGGAGGATTCCTGGCCATTGCCGGCATGCAACATGCCCTGCGCGCTCATCCGCGCTGCCGTGCGATCAAGGGAACTCAGGTCGACGACATAGAGGCTTACCCTGGACAGCTCCGCCGATCCGATGATGGATTTAATCGCATTTCTGGCCTGCGAATCGACCTGACGGTCCTGCAAGGAGGTGAAATAGATCACCGCCTTTTTTTGCGTAAGCGGTTGCTCTGCCTGGGCCAAGGCCAACAAGGCCGCCATGGAAGGCCGGAGATGCTGATCCTGCGCAATCCGGCCGGACGAGACGAGCGCCGAATGCAGGGCCTGCGCCAACGCGCGATCGCTCGCATTGATTGCTTTCCCCGATGAATCGACGCCGGTCATCGCCAGGGTGATCAGTTGCTGTTCCTGCGGGCTGACAGTGCCCCCGCTCCCGGATTTCAACGGCTCGGTGGCTGCATGCACGGCCTTCTCAAGCTCTTTGCGATCCGAGGTAAACCCATGCTGGACGTGGAGCTGTCCATCGACATTCAGCACGGAAATAGAGAAGCCACTCGCAGGAATGATCTTGAGAATCTTCGCCGCGGTCTCGCGCGCGTTCTTCGTGATGGAAGGATCCGATTGCTGGCTTGTGCCGGCAGCCGGGCTCGGCTGGTCAAAGACCAGCGTGATCAGATGTTCACGATTCTGTTTGCCGGTCACAAGGGTAAGATCCTTGAGCGTGACCGGAGAATCGCCATCGGTTACCGCAATTTCACCCGGCTTCAGGTCGAGAACACGCTTGTCGTTCTTGTCCGTAACCACAAGACTGAGATCGACGCGATCTGCATTTCCGGGCGATTCAATCCCTGGACTCACGGGTTGTGTCGCCGCCTGGCCGCAAGCCCGTGGAACCGCCGCAGTAAAAATAAACAAAGCCAGCAGCCTTATGATGATGATCTGGCGCTCAGATGCCTTTTTATGCGCACCGCACCCGTTTATTTTGAACACGGCTTCTCCCTGATGATGATTGGAATCTGATCGGCATGAATAGAGAAGGCTGGCCATCTGTTGACTCCTGACTTCGAACTAATTGACCTCTACCGGCTTCTCAACATGGTCGATGACGAAAACCTGAACAGAAGCCATCGTGGAGTCGAGTTTGAGTCCTAACTGCGCCTGGATTGCGGCAGACAGCGGCGGCGGAGCAGTGGCGCCGGTTGGATGCGGAATCGTCACGCCCAAACCGGGAAACTGGGAGTCGTCGGGGGTCCAGTTGAGGGTGAAGTCATATTTTCCCGCGATCCCGGTCCGATTGAGGACCGGGCGGTCGAGCACGCCAGATTGCATGACACTGACGAAGTCCCGCATCGTTCCATTGCTGACCTTCAACTTACCTAGCACCTGAAAGAAGAGATCTGGCAATTGGTTTGGGTCCGCCGTGCTCCGGGTAAGCTTCGGATCGCTCCCGGTTTTGCTCAGCGCATAGACCGGAAGCTCCTTCTTATCGCGATGGAGGCCAAGTTTGAAGCGCTGGGCGAGGAGCTTTCGCACCATGGCTCGAAGTTGACTGGGACTCGGTTCGCCTTCGCCGTTGTATTGTGCTGTGATATCGAGTTTTTCCGCATCAACCCAAGCCGGTGCGCCGATGATTTGCTTGGAATTGATCTCGTAGGCCAAAGAAATGAGGTTGCTCAGCGTGAAGTTCGCGGCTGTCAGACGACTCAACTTGACGGCGAATGCTTTGCTCGGCTCGCTCGGATTGCTCGGCTTGATGGTGGCAGTCACAATGCTGGGATCGGCGTCGGCGGCCATCGGCTGCCGCGGCTTGGGAATCTCCCAGGCCGTCTGAGGCGTGGCACGACTCAGGGTTAAGGGGTGTACGAAAGATAATTGGCTCCAGGTTCCGACGATCGACATTCCATCTGAACTCAGCTTGCCCTCGAAGGCGCCGCCAACGGCTACATCAACAATAGACATCTTCACGGTCGCGCCTTCCAGCGTGATCCTGGTAACCGGAACCGAAGATGAGCTCTGGTCGATGCTGTAGAAGATCCCGCTATACTCGCCATTCTTCGCCTTGGAAATCTCGATCACTCCGCGGAGATCCAGACCGGTGTGAAGCGTGCCCTGCCAGGTGCCTGCAATCTCTTGCGCCGATGGAAGAGCATCGGCTTGCTGGACGTGCACCAGGCCGAAGACAACTGGTATGGAGATCGCAACGGCTGCCGCCAGCGCCAACAGCAGCTTTCGGCCGGGATCGAGATTGCTCGCCGCTTTTCCGGTCATGATGCGGACAATACGGCCTTTGAGGTCCGATCCGGCAACGCCCGCGACGCAGGCCAGCGGCGACTCAAAGCAGAATTTGCAGACGTTCAGGATGCTCTCGGCGTAGATGTCCGCATCGTTTCCTGACTGCAGAACGACCTCGTCGCAGGCCAGTTCGCGTTCCTCCAGGAGGCGAGTCTTGATCCACCACACCGCGGGATGGAACCAGAAGAGCGCTTCCACCGCCATGTGAATAGCGGCGGTGAGATTGTCGCGCCGGCGGAGGTGGCAGATCTCATGGGCGATGATGGCGTCCAACTGCGCCGGGCTGAGGCGGTCGTCAATGCCCTGTGGCAGCAGCAGAACGGGGCGGAAGATGCCGAAGACGCCGGGCTCGAGCAGCAGTGGCGAAGAGAGAACCGGCACTTCGGCCAACAGCGCTGTGCGCGAAGATGAGCGGATAGAGGCACGGATCTGCAACCACCCGCGCATCCACGAGAACACAACAAGAAGAAAGCCGCACAGCCAGGCCGCAAGCAGAATCACGGGCCACAGGTTACCCAGTCGCGAGGCGGCCGCGGCCACTTCGGGCGTTGCGCTGGAATATGAAACGGCGGCAGGCGATACGGGCAGCGAAAAGGGCAAAGTGATTTGTTCCATTGCAGCTGCCAGCACCGGCCTTTGAATCGGAGAGGTGAAGGCCGAGCGAAGCGATGCTCCGGCAGCGATGAGAAGCGAGAATGGGATCAGGTATTTGACCGATGCGATCATCCATACCCAATAGCGCATTCGAGCATGATTCTTGCGCAGGCTGAGCGAGAGCAGCCATGCAATCCCGGTTACGACGGTCGATTGCCAGAGATGGTTGGCCAGGGCCGCGGTCCAGGCATCGTTCCAGAATGCCGGAATCGTCATGGCTGCTTCTCCTTGCGGGAAAGAGTTCGCAACGCTCTCTCCGCATCCTTTACATCTTCAAGAGACAGCTTGCCCGACTCGATCAGGTGCGCCATGACAGGCTGCGAGCGTCCACCGAAGAGGGCCAGCAGATCGTCGATAAGCCTTCGCTGGGCCGAATCGCGCGAGATGGTGGGCGCGAAAATATGGAAGTTGCCGACTTTCTTCACGCGCTGCACAACCCCCTTTGCTTCCATTCTGTACACGGTAGTCTGGATGGTCGTGTAGGCGTGCTTGCGCTTCTCCGGGAACGACTCCTGAATCTCGCGGATCGAGGAGTCGCCTTTTGCCCATAGCGCCTCCATAATCTGAAACTCAAGTCTTGACAATCGCGGCTCAGACATTCGGATCTCCTACGTCTATAGGAAGAACTACTATACTTGTATGTGATTGTCAATCGATTTGTTCCAGTTGCCAGACCGGGCAGGCTGACGATCAAACACTGGCGCTCAGAAACCCCGGTATGTATGCCACAACAGCTCAACATCGGTGAAATCCATACTTTGCACTGAGGCGGTAATCCCCGTCGAGCTGGATCAACCAGCTCTCTGAACGCCTTGCTACCGCGAATCATTATTATTAGACCCAATTCCTGACGATGCGGTTAGCCCAGAAAAATGCAAGAAGACGGAGCAAAAAGTTTCTTCTCAAGCAGCGCCGGAGCTTGCTCTCAAGTATGTCAGATTGCGAAGGCGGTGGTGGGTGACGGATGGAACATTACGGTAGTAAGGCCTTATTTCTTGGCGGGCGTTACTGCAGGAGCGGCCGGTTCTACCAGCGGATTCACCACCTGAATCGCTCCATAGCGCTGTGTTGTCGCCAGATGCTCGGAGTAGAGGATGGATGCGCCGGCGCGCTCGGCGGCCTCAAGGATCAGGGCATCCCAAAAGGGAACCTTGTGGTGCATTACGATCTCCAGCGCTTCATGGACCGATGCGGGAGTGCTGGCAACCACCTCCCAGGTGGAGTAATCGCGAATCAGCAGGCAGACTTCCTCGATGGGCAGGGGATTGCCGGCGTTGCGGCAAAGATGGATGCACAGCTCTTCAAGAACCTGCGTGCTCAACACACCCCAGCCGGAGGTCCAAAGCTGCTCCAGCAGCATCTGCGCGCGCAGATGCTTGAGGCCGGCGGAGCGGTCATGCGCATAGACCAGGATGTCGGTATCAACAAAGTACTTACCGCTCATGCAGTTCCCCCCGTGAGCGGATTGGCGTCCAGCGCAAGTCGAAGCCCGACCGCAACCGGGCTACTGCGTTGCGGCGTGCCTGGTCGTATCCTTTGCGCTGGAGGACGGCCTGCTCCAGCCGGCCGGCGAGCAGGGCGCTGATGGAAGAGCCTTCTTCCGCAGCAAGAACACGGGCTTCGCGCAGTAAATCTTCTTCAATTTTTAACGTAACGTTCGATTTCATAAAGGGACACATATTCCCGTGTGGCACAATCTTACGTGCGTAGACTTTGAAAGCGCAAGCGGAAATTTTCACAACTTTGGGCCGACTCAAAATAATAACCGACTCGGTCTCTTATAGCTTGTCGAGATGCCGGAATCCTCCGGTGCCCACCAGCATGGAGGAGAAGATCAGGAAGTTGTAGCAGGCATGGAGCAGCGTGCTGGCGGCGAGAGAGCGCGTTTTGAGCCGCACCGCGCAGAGAATCAGGCTGACCGTGATCAGCAGGAGGAGCGGTCCGAGCGAATGGCCGGTCTGCTCGCCGTGCATCAGGGCGAAGGGCAGGCTGGTGAAGATGGAGGCGATCACCATGGCGGGGACGGACCATTGGGGATGGCCGTCTGGATCGAGCGGGCAAGGACGTGTGTGCGTGAAGCGTTCGCCGACCCAGTCGCAGGATGTGGCGAGGGCAGGCAGCAGGAAGCCGCGGAAGGCGATCTCCTCAAAGAAGGGCGCGAGCGTGACGCCGAAGGCGAACATCATCCAGGCTGCGCCGGGTGTGCGGAAGATATCCTCGATGGGGGCGTGCTCCGGTCCAGGCAGCAGCTTATCGTCGATCAGGGCCAGCGCGAAGCAGCCCAGGGCGAGGGCGGGCAGCCGCCAGGAGAGCCGCAATGCCGTCGCGCCGCGCCAGTGAACTCCGGAAAAGAAGCTCTGCTTCCAAAACAGGGGAAAGACAAGAAAGCTGAGAAAAAAGGTGATGAGATAGATGGCGGCCTCGCTGCCCAGGATGAAATGAACATCGGTGGCAGCCTTTTCCATGGTTGTGACTCCAAAGAGATGGAAGTGCAGGGCAATCATCATCAGCACCGTCGCGCAGACGAACCCAATGGCGCCGAAGGCCGCCAGCAGAACGAGATGGCCGAGATGCGGAATGCGCTGGGGCGCAACGGCGACGGGTTGCGCCCAGTACTGAAATTGATCGGCAGGCGGAGCGCTGGGAGCAGTCGGATCCCAGGTCCCAGAATCGGGTGCTGGGGCACCCGGATCTGGCTCGTGCAATGGGGTCTCTTCCGGCTCGTAGGTGGGGTCTTCCTGGTCGCTCATGGCAGCATTGTCTTCTTTCTGCGGGAATAGGATTTCTTTTTCGCTGTCTTCTTTGCGGCTGTGCGCTTGTTCGGCTTTGGTCGTGCGGAAGCCGGTTCAGGTTCGTGGTCTTCCACCCTTTCCGCTACAAACGAAACGCCGGTCCTTCGACTCCGCTCCGCTTCGCTCAGGATGACAGGGGCACGGAAGTTGGATGGCTCATCCGGTTCGGCCGCTTCAAGTTTTCCGTTGGTCGAGGTGTAATAGCGTTTGAGGAACTGACCTGTGTAAGAAGCGCCAGTGGCGGCAATCTTTGCGGGCCGGCCTTCGGCCACCACGCGGCCGCCGTCTTCGCCTCCTTCCGGGCCGAGATCGAGAATCCAGTCGGCGTTGCGGATCACGTCCAGGTTGTGCTCGATGATGATCACCGTGTTGCCCAGGTCGGCGAGCCGGTGAAGAACTTCGAGCAGCTTGCGCACGTCGTCGAAGTGCAGCCCGGTGGTTGGCTCGTCCAATAAATAAAGTGTGCGGCCGGTCTGCCGCTTGCTCAACTCCCGCGCCAGCTTCATGCGCTGCGCCTCGCCTCCCGACAATGTCGTCGCGCTCTGGCCGAGATGCACGTAGCCCAAGCCCACATCGACCAGCGTTTGCAGCTTCTGGCGCACCTGCGTCACGTCGGTCAGCACGGTGAGCGCGTCTTCGATGGTCAGCTCCAGAACGTCGGCAATGGAGTGGCCCTTGAACTTTACAGCCAGCGTCTCCTGGTTGTAGCGGCGTCCGTTGCAGACCTCGCACTGTACATAAACGTCGGGCATGAAGTTCATTTCAATGCGGCGCTGGCCGTCGCCCTGGCAGGCCTCGCAGCGGCCGCCGCCGACGTTGAAGCTGAAGCGGCCCGGCTTGTAGCCGCGCTCGCGGGCCTCGGGCAGCATCGCAAACAAATCCCGAATCGGCGCGAAGACCTGCGTGTAGGTGGCCGGGTTGGAGCGCGGCGTGCGGCCGATGGGCGATTGATCGATGCGAACAACTTTGTCGATCTGCTCAGCGCCGCTGAGCGATTCGTGCGCGCCCGGCTCCTCGCGCGAGCCGTAGATGGTCTGCGCCAGCGAGCGGTAAAGTATGTCGTTGACCAGCGTGCTCTTGCCGGAGCCGCTGACGCCCGTGACCACGGTCATCACGCCCAGCGGAATGCGCACGTTCACGTCCTGAAGATTGTGCTCGCGCGCGCCCGAGACGGTGAGCCACTTGCCGGTGAGCGGGCGCGGCTTGGCGCGTTGCAGCATGGGAGCCGCGCCGCTGAGATAGCGCCCGGTGAGCGACTCCGGGCAGGCCATGATCTCGGCAGGCGTGCCCTGGGCGACGACTTGTCCACCGAGTCGGCCCGCGCCGGGGCCGAGATCGAGGACGTAGTCGGCGTGGCGGATCGTCTCTTCATCGTGCTCGACGACCAGTACCGTGTTGCCCAGGTCGCGCAGCCTCTCCAGAGCCTGAATCAGCCGGTTATTGTCGCGCTGGTGCAGGCCGATGGAAGGCTCGTCGAGAACATAAAGCACGCCGCGCAGACGCGAGCCGATCTGCGTGGCCAGGCGAATGCGCTGGCCCTCGCCGCCCGAGAGCGAAGTGGCGTTGCGGTCCAGCGAAAGGTAGGTAAGGCCGACGGCGCAGAGGAACTCCAGCCGCTCGGCGATCTCGCGGCGCAGGCGCTCGGCAATGAGCGACTCGCGCGCCGTGAAGCTCAGGTTGATTGCCGCCGAGAGCGCGCGGTTGAGCGGCAGCGCGGTGAAGTCGGCGATGGAGAGGCCGCCGATCTTGACCGCCAGCGACTCCGGGCGCAGCCGCTTGCCGCGGCAGACCGGGCAGGGCGTCGCCGACATATAGGCCATCATCGACTCGCGATAAGAATCGCTGCGCGCCTCTTCGATGCTGTCGCGCAAAAAAGCCAGAATCCCGTGAAAGCCGGTGCGCGGAGCCTCGCCTTTGGGCGGGCCGTAGACCAACAGGTGCTGCTGTTTGACCGGCAGCTCCTCGAAGGGGGTTTTCAGGTCGATCTTGTAGCGGTCGGCGGCCAGATGAACGAGCCTGATCAGGTACTGCGAGGTGGAACCGGGGCCGAGACCGTCCAGCAGCGGCTTTGACCAGTCGGTGATGATCTTGGCGGGATCCAAATCGTAGAGCGAGCCCAGGCCGTGGCACTCCGGGCAAGCGCCGTAGGCGGAGTTGAAGCTGAAGCTGCGCGGCTCTAGCTTGGGCACATCGAGGCCGCAGTCGGGGCACGCCATCGAGGCGGAGAACAACTGCTCTTCGCTGCCCGTGACGGCCACCAGCACCAGGCCGTTGGCCAGTTGCAGCGCCTTGGCCACGGCTGCCTCGAGGCGTTTTTCGGCGGAGGGCTTCGAACCCACGGACGAAGACCTGTCCGTGGGGGCCACGATTTTGCCAGCAGCGAGTGGCGTCGCGGCGGGAATCGTCGTGGGAACCGGCGGATTCTTGAGCAGGATGCGGTCGATCACCGCTTCGATGGTGTGGTTCTTGCGACGGTCCAGGTTCACGGGCTCGGAAAGGTCCATGATCTCGCCGTCCACGCGAGCCCTGAAGCCCTGCCGGTCGAGTTGGTCAAGCATCTCCCTGAACTCGCCCTTGCGCCCGCGCACGATGGGCGCCATCACGGTGACGCGCTCGCCGAAGCCGAGTTCGAGAATGCGCTGGACGATCTGATCGGGAGTCTGGCGCGAGATGGGCCGGCCGCAGTTGGGGCAGTGGGGCGCGCCGACTGAAGCGTAGAGCAGGCGCAGGTAATCGTATATCTCTGTGATCGTGCCTACGGTGGAGCGGGGGCTGCGGCTGGTCGTCTTCTGCTCAATGGAGATGGCTGGGCTGAGTCCCTCAATCGAGTCCACGTCGGGCCGCTCGATCTGGTCCAGGAACTGCCGCGCATAGGCCGAGAGCGTCTCCACATAGCGCCGCTGACCCTCGGCATAGATTGTGTCGAAGGCCAGCGAGCTCTTGCCCGAGCCGCTGAGGCCCGTGACCACCGTGAGCGTGTTGCGCGGGATGCGCACATTGATGTCGCGCAGATTGTGCTGGCGCGCCCCGCGTACCGTGATGTGTGTGATAGGCATAGATGCGATCAAATGTCCGCGAAATGTTCTCTCGTAAAAGATTTCGCTCCGGCCCTACGGGACGGATCGATTCATTGGCCATCCATACCCAGGGTTACGCTACGCTTCACTCTGGGCTATTTTCATCTTCTCCCTACGGGAGAAATTGCTATGGTTGTTTGCATTCCCTCGGCGGCTAAAGCCGGTCAATCAAACCGGCATCCAGCGTACGGGCTGAAGCCCGTACCCTTCAATCGGCGGATTCCAAACAATTTCCTACAGCTTGTGGTGGCTGCCGTCGCAGAGAACGGGATTGGCGCTGTGCTTGCAGCCGCAGAAGTAGACGGTCTTGGTTTCAGTGGCCTCGAACTTTACCGGCGTAAAACCGCTGTCCTTATGACTGCCATCGCAGAAGGGCTGGCCTGCGCTCTGGCCGCAGGCGCACCAGTAGTAGCTCTTGCCGGCTTCGACTTCGACGGGATAGGGACTCTTTTGGGCAATCGTTGCTTCGGGCATGGGGGTTTCTCCTTCCAATGCAGTAGAGATATTATCGCCGATCGCGGAGAGCGCCGCACGTTTCCGACGGAATCCAGTACGGATACCTTCTCAGGGCCGCGCAATCGCCGTTAACCTGAATGCAACCTTGAGGGTATTCCATTGGTCAATAGCAAGCAGACAAGCGCGGCGGGTTTTCTGCGACAATCGAATAGAGCGATTCCTGGGCGAGTTCCAGACCATAAGGAAAGAGTACGAAAGCAAAAAATGACAGATCTATCGAATTTAACAATGTTGATAGCGGCGTCGGTTGGCTCCATGGCCTTCAGCATCCTGGCGGCGTACGGAATCCTGCGCGCGGGCTTTGCCCTGATGCGTCCCCAACCGCGCCCAGCGGCCGTCAAGCCCCAGCCGGAAGTAGTGCGAGGGGTGTGAATCAGGGGTCAGGAAGCAGGGATCAGTTTGATGCTTTGCGGCCTATCCAATAGAAGGCGATGGCATAACTGATGATCGCAAAAATAGTTCCCACTGGAATTCCCAAGAAAAAAGCCGTCATTCCAGCCATCGAATTGGTTTGAGGATAACGCCAGACGGCCCATTCGATGTACACGAAATTGAAGGCGATGAAGCTGATAATAAAAGCGGCCACTGCGATTAATAACGACAAGCCTATTCTCCTCATTGCATAGCCTCCACCGACATTTTAGGCTATCTGCACAGCCATTCAATAAGCGGCTTTCACTAGTTATGTGCGGCTGACCCCTGATCCCTGACCCCTAGTTCTGCGGAGTGCTGGGCGGTTGCGGCTGCCCGGGCTGTGGGTGCATCTGCTGCATCAGCTGTTCCCGCTGCATCTCGCGCATCTGCTGGGGTGTGCGCCCGCCGGGCGGGAAGCCGGGGCGAATGGGCGGCGGGTTCTGCGGCTGTGGCTGTTGCGGCTGCTCTTCCGTGTCGGCGTCCTCATCGCTGCTGGCCGGCGCGGCAGTAGCGGCTGTCGTCGCGGCTCCGGCGTGGCGGGAACTGAGCACAATCCTGCGCGGAGTTCCCTGGCCCTGGTCTCCGATCATCATCACGTTGTAGCCGGAGCCGAGCAGAAGCTGGCTGAGCACATCGCGCGCCGGGCCGGGGCCAAAGGCGCCAAAGACTCGCTGGTCGGCGTCGAATCCTTCCAGCTTTGCGCCGGTGAGGGTGGCGACTTCCGTCAGAATCTCTTCCAGGCTGGAGTTGTCGGCGTCGATGCGCAGGCCCTGGCTGTCCCAGGTGATCGCGGCCTTTGCAGGCTTCTCATTGGCCGGCCACTTGGGGAGTTCAGGCGTGGGCGGCGTTGCCGGCGTGGGAGCAGCCGGAGGCGCCGGGGCGGGCGCGGGAACTGCAACGGGCCGTTTGTGCGGATGCGCCGCTTTGTGCGGCTTGGCGGGTTGAACAGCAGCGGCCGGCGTCTGCGCGCGCAGTATCTGTGCTCCGCAGAGAGCCGCGGCCAGAAGCGCCAGCGGCGCGAAGAGGCGAAGCCCACGAACCCCAGGCGAAAGCGGCGAGTTGTGCGGGCTGAGGGTGCGCATGAAAACCGGTCCTTGCTCCCGGTGGCCTTCCGTTACCGCTCTACTGTACTAGACTAACAGTGGCCCGCGGACGCTCACAGCGGAGATTCGCGCGCCAGAGAGGGTTTTTCTATGCGCATCCACTTGAAGGGTTTAGCCGCACCGCCGGTTCTGGTTGCGTTCTTGGTTGCGTTGCTAGCCGCACCAGAGCAGATGCGCGCCTCAAGTTGCACCACGCAGGCTGAGTTGCAGCCGCAGGATCGCGATGCGCTCTCCGCGGCCGGCGGACGGCTGGCCATGGCCGTCGCGCAACAGGATCTGGCCTCGCTGAAGGCCGCTCTGCTGCCCGCCGTGGCGGCTGACTGGGAGGGCATCAGCACCGAGGCGCAGGCGGGCGCGTCGCTGATGAAGGGCGGGCAGGTGCAACTGCGCAGCCTCTATCTGCTGGACGCAACCAGCCTGGCCGCGCCCGCCGACACGCAGTTCTTCTGCACCAGCACCAGCGGTTCGCTGACCGTTACGCTGACCATGCGGGCGCTGCCGCCGGGCCGCTACGCCCTGGTGCTGGCCGATGCCGCTGGAGCGACCTACGCCGGCCAGTTGGGGCTTATCCTGGCCTGGGACGGCCCCGCCAGCGGCTGGAAGCTGGGCGGCCTGACCATCCGTCCGGGCGCCATCGAAGGTCACGACGGCGTCTGGTGGTGGACGCGCGCTCGCGAACTGGCGCGAGACGGCCAGAGCTGGGCCGCCTGGTACGCCTACGATGCGGCCCGCGCGCTGCTGCTGCCGGTGGATATTCTCTCCTCGCCGAATCTGGACAAGCTCAATCAGGAGCAGACGGCGCTCAAGAATTCTCCGCAAACGGCCTTCCCTATGACGCTCCCGGATGGGCCGCGCGCGTGGAAGATCAACACCATTCACCTGGACCTGTCGCTGCCGCACGCAGACCTGGGCGTGGTCTACGATTCGACCGGAGTGACCGACCCCGCCGCCCAGCGCACCGAGGCAATCGCCGTGCTGACCGCCGTGCTCAAGGCGCAGCCGGGGCTGCGGCAGAACTTTCATGGCCTCTGGGCCTACGCGATCAAGGACGGCAAACGGACGCCGGTGCTCGAGCTGCCGATGGCGCAGATACCGTAGAGACAGGGACTAGGGACTAAGGGACTAGCGAGGCACGGCGGCTTTGGTGCAATGAGCTTGAGTAATACAATTTGGGCAATAATTGTGCAACATCGGAGATGAGAATATGAGAGACAAGCAATTCATATTGAGCGAAATCCGGAGAACGGCAGCACTTAATGGTGGCCAGCCGTTGGGGCAACGAAGTTTTAAAACTGAAACGGGCATAGGTAGACATGAATGGCTGGGAAGGTACTGGACTCGTTGGCCCGACGCAGTGTCAGAGGCCGGATTCGAGCCATTGGAAGGAGACAAGGCATTTAGCGTGGAAGAGATGCTCGATGAGGTGGCAAAGTTAGTCCGCAAATACGGAAGATATCCCATCGAGGCCGAGATTCTCATCGAAAAGAGAGCGAATGGCAATGAACGAATACCTTCTCCAGATGTCTTGCTCGCGGGGCTGGGCAGAAAACCGGAGGCTATTCAAAGGGTTCGCGATTATTGCTTATCAATTGATGAATATGCAGACGTGCTTGCAATCTTAGCCAGAGAAAAGGTTGGCACAAATTCTTTGAGTGATAACGAAGGAGCTATTACTCAACCCAAGAATCAACATGTCTCAGGGTATGTCTATTTAGTGAAGTCGGGGAAGCTGTTTAAGATTGGCCAATCAGCGAATCACTGGCGACGCAAGAGTGAACTGCATAAGCAAACATCTGAAGGAATTATAGAAATACATACCATAGCGGTCATTGATGATGCTCCGGGCATCGAAAGATATTGGCATGAACGATTCAAAGATAAGCGACAGCATGGTGAATGGTTTGATCTTTCTGTCGAGGATATTAACGCATTCAAGAAAAGAAAGTTCATGTAGCCAACACGACTTCTAACCTTAATTGCTGCTATCGTTCAGACGAGATGATAGCAAGGAGGAAAATATTGCCAACCATAATCGATTTGCGTTCGGATACAGTGACACGGCCCTCCGTGGAGATGCGCGCGGCGATGGCCGCGGCTGAGGTGGGCGACGACGTATACGGCGAAGACCCTACCGTGAACCTTCTGGAGCGGCGCGCGGCGGAGCGCTTCGGCCGCGAGGCGGCGCTCTTTGTGCCCACCGGCACCATGGGCAACCAGATCGCCATCCGCCTGCACACCCAGCCGGGCCAGGAGGTGATCGCCGAGTCGAGGGCGCACATTCTGGACTACGAGATGGCCACGGCGGCGGTCTTCTCCGGCTGCCTGATTCGCTCCGTCCATGCCGAGAGCGGCACGTTGACCTGGAAGCAGATTGAGCCGGCGATCTTTGCGCGCGGAGCCTTTCGCGCCGCTACCGGACTGATCGAGATAGAAAACACCGCCAACCTGGCCGGCGGCCGCTGCACGCGCCTCGATGCTCTAGAGGAGATTTGGGCCGGGGCGAAGGAGCGCAAGCTACCCCTCCATCTGGACGGCGCGCGCATCTTCAATGCGGCTACGGCGCTGGGCGTGGACGTGAAGACGCTGACCAGCGGCTTCGACACGGTGATGTTCTGCTTGTCGAAGGGGCTGGGCGCGCCGGTGGGGTCGATGCTGGTTGGCTCGGCGGAGCTGATGGCGCAGGCGCGGATCTATCGAAAAGCATTGGGCGGCGGAATGCGGCAGGCGGGCATTTTGGCGGCGGCGGGGTTGATCGCGCTGGAGCAGGGGCCGAAGCGGCTGCACGAGGACCACGCCAACGCGCGCCTGCTGGCCGAGGCGCTGGCCGGCATGGACAGCGTGGAGATCGACCTCGATGCGGTCGAGACCAACATTGTGATCTTCCGCCTGACGGGCGGGCTGAGGGCGGAAGAGCTGTCGGCGCGGCTCAAGACGCGCGGCATTCTGGCTAACCCAGTCGGGCCGGATGCGATGCGTCTGGTCACGCACCTCGACGTGGACCGCGCGGCCTGCGTCGCGGCAGCCGAGGCGCTGACCGAAGAGATTGACAAAGGGGCGTAATCGCCGACAGAATGATCTGAGCAATTCGATACACCCGAGAGGAAAGAATGGGTGGTACAACGAACATGGTTGCGATTCCCGAGGCAAGCGCAACTAATTTCACCGCTCAACGTTTGATTCAACAGCAGGCCGGAAGGCAGTCGTGATTCCGGCAACCTAAACCCAGGAGATTTGATTCATCGTGAAAAAAATTGCACTGGCACTGTTGCTCGCGCTCACTCTCTCCCCTGCGGCTTCGTTTGCGCAGATTGTGGTCCGCATCGGGCCTCCGCCACCCATGCACGAAGAACACGGCCGGCCTCCCGATCGCGGTTACGTGTGGATCGATGGCTACCACCGCTGGGACGGCGCCCGTTACGTCTGGACCCCCGGCCGCTGGGAGCGTCCGCCCCATGAAGGGCAGCGCTGGGTCGCCCACAAGTGGGTCCACCGCGGCGATCATTGGGAACTACAGGAAGGTCACTGGCGGTAGATTGCATTTTCAACCAGCAGAAAAAGCGGGGCGCCTGCCCCGCTTTTTCTGTCTATTTTTCTATAAAAAGTTGAAGAATATCATCCAGGAGAACAATCTTTACCGTAAAAATGAAGATTGATCCGCGCCTTTTTTCTGGCGCGGACCAGCCGAAGGCGGCTGCCCCACCTCAGGTGATTAACTGATCTCGATCACATCGGTCGCCGCGGCTGCCGCGGTCTCGGCTTGCTCCATCAGCTTTTCCGCCACGGCGTAGAACTCGGCCGCCTGCGGGCTCTTGGGGCCGGCCAGCGCGACGGGCAGTCCGCGGTCGCCGCCCTCGCGGATGGCGGGAACCAGCTCAATCGACCCCAGAAATGGAACGCCGAACTGCCTGGCGGTCCGCTCGGCGCCGCCACGGGAGAAGATGTCGATCTCCTGGTGGCAATGCGGGCAGGTGAAGTGGCTCATGTTCTCCACGATGCCAAGCACCTCGACGTTGACCTGCGCGAACATCTCCAGCGCCTTGCGCGCGTCTTGCAAGGCCACGTCGCTGGGCGTGCTGACAACCACCGCGCCGGTCAGCGGGACGGTCTGAACTAGTGAAATGACCACATCGCCTGTGCCCGGAGGCAGATCGACAATCAGATAGTCTAGTTCGCCCCAGTCCACCTGTTGCAAAAACTGGCGGATGATCTGGTGCAGCATCGGCCCGCGCATAACCAGCGGCTTGTCGCCGGGGGAGATGTAGCCGATGGAGATGGTCTTCACGCCATGGGTTTCGTTGGGAACGATGCGGTTGTCCGGGCCCACAACCGGCGGCTTGGCCGAGCCCATCATGAGGGGAACATTGGGTCCGTAGATGTCGGCGTCGATCAGGCCCACGCGCTGGCCCAGCCGGCTGAGCGCAATGGCCAGGTTGACGGCGACGGTGGTTTTGCCCACGCCGCCCTTGCCGGAACCGATGGCGACGATCTTGGATATGCCCGGCAAAGCGACGGGCGCGGGCATGGCGGGTGAATGAGCCATTGTCTCTGGTTGCTCCTTTAGAAAACCTTGTTGTTCTTCAGATGCTCTTCACTGTGCTGGCGGTTCAGCGGCTGCCGCGTCTTCCAACGCGGCGTGGGCCTGCTTCTCCTGCTTGCGGCGGGCGGCCTCGGCGATGCGATGCTCGCGGCGCAGCAGCGCATCGGCGTAGTGGCGCTGCTCCTCGGCCGTCTCCGGGATCACCTCGGGGACGCGCACCCTCCGTCCCTCCTTATCGATGGCCACAAAGACCAGGAAGGCGCTGGCCACGTGCAGCAGCTCTCCGGTCTGCGGGTCTTCCGTCCATGCCTTTACGCCCACCTCCATCGAGGTGGTGAAGGCGCGGTTGACGCTGGAGCGCAGGATGACCAGATCGCCCAGATGCACCGGGCGGATGAAGTCGATGTGGTCCATAGACGCGGTCACCATGTAGGTGCGCGCGTGCCGGTAGGCGGCCATTGCGCCCGTCATGTCGATGAAGTGCATCAGCCGTCCGCCCAGCAAATTACCCAGGACGTTGGTGTCGTTGGGCAGGACGATCTCGGTCATCTCCGACTGCGAACTGGCGACGGTGCGGGGGATAAGGCTGGAGGCGGGGGTAACTTCAGGAGGGTTCATCTTGGTTCTGCTCCGTACTAAGGCCTGCGCCTCAAGTGTACACTCCGCCGGATAGAATGAAGCAGACGGTTAACGGCCTGAAGGCGCGCACTTCCAGTTTCGGCAATCCACGGCCCGTCACGCAAATCCCCCGCGGCTCAAGGTGGCCGCAAGAGAGCACCATGGACAAGATCGCCAGCCTCAAAGAGATTCTGGAACTCGACCCGGCCAACAGCTTTGCCCGCTATGGGCTGGCCATGGAACTGGCCGGCCGCGGTGAGACGGCCGCGGCGCTTGCCGAGTTCGATACGCTCACGGCCAGCGATCCCGGCTACACGGCCGGCTACTTCATGGCCGCGCAGACGCTGGCCACGGCGGGCCGCGCCTCCGAGGCAATCGAACGGCTGAAACAAGGCATCGTTTCCGCAGAGGCCTCTGGCAATCGCCATGCCGTCAGCGAGATGCAGGCCATGCTCGACGAACTGGACCGGTAGGTTTTTCGCTGGGCGCGGTCGCCGGGCGAATTCCAGCGAATGGAGCAGCCTACATTTTGAGCAAAGCGTAATCCTTTTCCCACCCGAAGGTAATCTATTCTTCATGCGAAGCATCTATACTGGAACCATGGCCAAGTATTCGATCGTAGTGCCGTTCAATAATGAAGAGGAGAATGTCACCGTACTTTATGCTCGCCTCAAGCAGGTGATGGAGCAGGTGGGCGAAGGTTATGAGCTGGTGCTGGTGGACGACGGCTCGTGCGATCATACCTATAAGCTGCTGGAAGAGATTGCCGCGGTGGATAGCCGCGTGCTGGTCATCAAACTGCGCCGCAACTTCGGCCAGACCTCGGCGCTGGCCGCGGGCTTCGACCATGCCTCGGGCGAGTTCATCCTGGCCATGGACGGCGACCTGCAGCACGACCCCAGCGACATTCCCCACTTCCTGGAAAAGCTTGCCGAGGGCTACGACGTGGTCAGTGGCTGGCGCAAGGAGCGCGTGGACAATTTCATGCTGCGCCGCTTTCCCTCGGGCTGCGCTAACTGGCTGATGGCCAAGCTCTCCGGCGTGGATATTCACGACTTCGGCACCACCTTCAAAGCCTATCGCCGCGAGGTGATTCAGAGCATTCCGCTCTACGGCGAGATGCACCGCTTCATTCCCGCGCTGGCCAGCTGGTTTGGCGCGTCCATCTGTGAGATTCCCATTCACAATGTGAATCGCGAGCGCGGTAGAAGCCACTACGGCATCGGGCGCACCTTCGGCGTCGTCTTCGACCTGCTGACCATCCGCTTCCTGCTCAAGTACATGACCCGCCCGCTGCACTTTTTCGGCACCCTGGGCATGCTGAGCATGCTGACGGGCAGTATCCTTTCGGCTACGCTGATCGGACAGAAGCTGCTTCATCACAACTGGAGCTTGATGGAGCAGCACGGGCCGCTGGTGGTGATTGCCGGGGTGCTGATTATCGCCGGCATTCAATTGCTGGCCGTCGGCCTGCTGGGCGAGTTGCAGGTGCGCCACTACCACACCAGCCAGCATCGCGCCCCCTACGCCATCGCCCACATGGTGCGCTTACAAGCCTCGGAAGAGCCGAGCATGCTGCCGGAAGGGTAAAAAGCAGGGATCAGGGAACAGGGATCAGGGATCAGGGAACAGAAAGTCCCGCCTGGGCATGGCCTGGGTGGGGCTTTTTGTTTTGGCAGGAAAATGGGTTTGGCCTTGCACTCTACGCAATCCTACTCTTGCGAAGTGGTTCCATTATTGATACCATAATGACGTGGCGGAGATTGCCACAATTCTCGAAAGAATGCGCGCCAGTCCGGTGCAGGTTCGCTTTGCGGATTTGTACAAGGTCTGCGTGGCTTTCTTCGGTGAGCCGCGCCAGAGCGCATCTAGTCATACGGTCTTCAAGACCCCCTGGCCTGGAGATCCCCGCGTGAACATCCAGAACGCCAAGGGCAAGGTGAAACCCTATCAGGTTCGTCAGGTTTTGCTGGCCGTGGACAGAATCGTCGATAAGAACACAATGGAGAAATTGCAATGAGCCACAAGAGCTTTGACCACTACACTTATCGCGTTACCTGGTCGCCGGAGGATGGCGAATATCTCGCCCTCTGCGCGGAGTTCCCTTCGCTGAGCTGGCTAGCGGCGGCTCCGGAGACTGCGCTTGCCGGGATTCGTAAAGTAGTTGCCGATTCCGTGACCGATATGATCACCAATGGCGAAGTCCCGCCCACGCCGTTGGCCGAGAAACGATATAGCGGCGAGTTTCGCGTGCGCATTCCACCGCAGGTGCATCGGGCGCTCGCGCTGGAGGCGGCCGAGCAGGGCATCAGCCTCAATCGTTTGGCCAGCGCCAAGCTGACCGGGTAGTGCCCAGCTTGCCCCCGCGCGCCCTCAGGGTTCATCCTGAACATGTCATGAAAGCCATCCAGATTCACGAGACAGGCGGGCCGGAGGTTCTTACGCTGGCCGATTTGCCCATCCCCCAGCCGGGGCCGGGGCAGGTGTTGATCCGCGTGGAAGCTGTCGGCGTCAACTTCATTGAGGTCTACTTCCGCAACGGCGTCTACAAAGCCGCACTGCCGCTCACTTTGGGCAGCGAGGCGGCGGGGACGGTCGAGGAGCTGGGCCCGGGCGTGACGGGTTTTGCCGCCGGAGACGCGGTGGCCTCGGTGAGCGTGCTGGGCAGCTACGCCGAGTACGCGCTGGTTCCTGCGGCGGCGCTGGTCAAGGTGCCGGATGGCCTGACCATGCAGCAGGCCGCGGCGGCGCTTCTGCAAGGTATGACCGCGCACTACCTCTCTCACTCTGTCTTTCCGCTCAAGGCCGGCGACACCGCGCTGGTTCACGCCGGGGCCGGCGGCGTGGGCCTGCTGTTGACGCAGATGGCGGCCCGTCTGGGCGCGCGCGTGATCGCCACGGTCTCCACGGCGGAGAAGGCCGATCTCTCGCGCTCAGCCGGCGCCTCCGATGTGATTCTCTACACCGAGAAGGACTTCGCGGCCGAAGTGAAGCGGCTTACCGGCGGCAAGGGCGTGGACGTGGTCTACGACTCGGTGGGCAAGACCACCTTCGAGGGCAGCCTGAACTGCCTGCGTCCGCGCGGGCTGCTGGCCCTGTTTGGCGCATCCAGCGGCCCCGTGCCGCCCTTCGATCTGATTCATCTCAGCAGCAAGGGGTCGCTCTTCATCACCCGTCCCACGCTCTGGCATTATGTGGCCACGCGGACGGAGTTGGAGTGGCGCTCGGGCGATGTGCTGGGCTGGGCCGCCAAGGGCGAACTCAAGCTGCGCACCGAGCACGTTTACCCGCTCTCCGAGGCCGCGCAGGCCCAGACCGACCTGGAAGATCGCAAGACTACGGGAAAGATATTGCTGGAGCCGTAATGGTAGGGGTCAGGGGTTAGGGAACAGGGAACTTCGATTGTTCTTGACAAGCAATTTCATGCAATCTAACCATGCAAAAAAGGAAAGGCTATGAACGGAGTAATGAAGCTTTCGAGTCAATTGAAATCGTCAAAGTTTGTTCAGTGGAGCGCGGTTCTGATGGTTGTCGCTGCCATTGCGCTTTTTGGTCTGATCCTGAGGCAGAGATTGATGACGGGGTTGGTTAAATCGGCCTTTGCCGCCGTGCAGACGGCGACGCCAGATGTAGCCGATACGCAGCCGGAGGATGAAGTAACTTCCTCTCTTAAACTCTCTACTAAATGGACGACTGGAAATCTTACAATCGTACACGGTCAGCTTTCAGTAGTTAATGGGAAAGGTAAATTCCAGATATATATAGCGGGAAAAGAGATATCTGGTGATATGACAACGGATGAGTCAGCTCGACCTATGATCAGCAACGTTCCAAATTGGATAGCAACGAGTGATTCATCTGATGGCGACCGATCCTGGAAAGCGGGTGCTTTGTGGGGAATAACGCATAATGGACGCAATATAGGAGTACTAAACGGTTCAGGTGAATTCGACTACTTCGATGCTTGCACACAATTTGAAGGTAATGTGGCAGCAGATGGGCATGGAGGTTATATATATAGTGCTACAAAAAACTGGCCAGCTACGTGCCAAAACGGTACTAACGATGCATTCCGGTTGTGGAATGTTGGAGCCATATATGGGATTACACATAACGGTCACGCCATAGGAGTAATAATCGGCACCGGCAAATTGCAATTTGATGACTTTCTCGGGTCGGGTGCGCATGTTTCGGGCGACGTAACTGCAGATGGAAAGGGAGGATTTATATACAGCAACGTGAAGAGCGCAACAACCACAGCTGATTATTGGGATGGAGTGAGGAGATGGAAAGCGGGGGCTGTCTTGGGAGTTCTGGACAGCGGGAAATCCATCGGCGTGTTGAGCGGTACGGGCAAATTGGATTACGTCGCGTCGGGCGCACATATCACAGGCGATGTGACCGCCGACGGCAAGGGCGGGCTTACTTATAGCAATGTTACAAACGGGACAACGACGAGTGAGTATTGGGATGGAGCCAAATTGTGGAGGCCCGGAGCCGTATTGGGTGTAAAAGGCAGAAACGTCGAAGTTATGAGCGGTACAGGCAAGTTGGATTTCCTCGCTTCAGGGGCGCACGTTACCGGCGACGTGACCGCTGACGGAAAGGGCGGGTTTATCTACAAGAATGTAACCAATGGGACAACTACGAGTGAGTTTTGGGATGGAGTCAAAATGTGGAAACCCGGAGCTGTAATAGGGGTTGAGAGTCTTGGTAAAGCCATCGGTGTTATTAACGGCACAGCCAAAGTGGATTGAGTCACAAATTCAGAACATACAATTCTCGAAAGAATCATGCGCAAAATCTCCATCAAACCCGACGACCAGGTCTTCGTTCTGACTGGCGCGGGCATCAGCGCGGAGAGCGGACTGCCTACCTTTCGCGCGTCGGATGGCCTGTGGGCCGGCAATCGCGTCGAGGATGTCTGCACGCCCGAAGCCTGGCAGCGCAATCCCTGGCGCGTCTGGGAGTTCTACGCGGCGCGGCGCGCGGCGGACGCTCTTGCTGAGCCGAATCCGGCGCACGTCGCGCTGGCTGAATTAGAAAAAAAGCTCGGTTCCCGCTTCTTTCTCTGTACGCAGAATGTAGACGACCTGCATGAGCGGGCCGGCTCGCGCCGTCTTCTGCACATGCACGGCGAATTGAATAAAGCTCACTGCGAGCGTGAGTGCGGACGGCCACCGGTCGAGGATCGCGCAATCTATCAGAGTCTCACAGAGGTGGGCCGCTGCGCCTGCGGCGGCCGGCTGCGCCCGCACATCGTCTTTTTCGGCGAGATTCCGCTGGAGATGGATCGCATCGAAGAGGAGATCGCCAAGGCGACGCTGATGCTGGTGGTGGGCACATCGGGCTCGGTCTATCCGGCGGCCAGCTTTGTGCATTGGGCGCGGCAGTACGGCGCGCGCACCGTCTACGTGGGGCCGGAGCCGCCGCTGAACGCCGCGGCCTTCACGCACGTGGTCGAGGGAAAGGCCGGCGAAGCGCTGCCGGGATTGTTTGAGCTGGAGGGGTGAAGCTCAGCGCGGCCGTCGCGATCAGCAGATACAGCGCCGGCGCCGCAGATGAGATTCCATGCATTGTCTGTATTGCCGGAGCAGTATAAGGTGCTGTTTATGATGCAACGCCGATTTACAATCTCTGGAAGATTGGCCATTGGCTCCATTCTCAGCGGCCTGCTCATCTGCTTCAATGCTCCCGGCGGCCTGGCGGCTGAGCCCGAACCGGCGGCTGTGGCAGCCTTCAACTCGTATATTAGTGCGGTGGAATCGCGTCTCGTTCAGCAGCATCGCTTGCAAGACGGCTTCCTCGCTCCCCTCTCATCAACGGCGCAAAGCGAGATGCGGCTGCGCAAGGGAGAGTTCATCGTCGAGCAGATCACATCTTCCAGCGTCGCGGATCTGCCCGGAGCGATGCTGCGCCACTGGAGCGGTACGGCCTTTGTCCCCGGAGCAACGGCGGCTGACTTCGAGCGGCTGATGAAAGACTTCAATACTTATCCGCAGCATTATGCGCCGCAGGTGTTGACGGCTAAGGTACTCTCGCAGCAGGGCGACCATTTTCAGGTGGTGATGCGGGTGCGCCAAAAACACATCATTACTGTGGTGATGGATACAAGTTATGACGTGACCTTTGCGCGTCTCGATGCGCGCCATGGATACAGCATCTCGCATAGCACGCAAATCTCTGAAATAGACTCGCCCGGCACTCCCGGCGAGCGTGCTCTAACTTCTAGCCAGGAGCACGGTTTACTCTGGCGGCTGAATACTTACTGGAGTTACGAGGAGCGGGACGGCGGATTTTATATGCAGATCGAGACGGTCACGCTCACGCGTTCCATTCCACTCGGGCTAGACTGGGCGGTGGGGCCGTTTGTAGAGAGCGTGCCGCGCGAGTCGCTAGAGTTTACATTGCGCTCCACTTATAACGCGCTGCGGAGATAGCGCCGCACAGCGAAGGCTAACTTGCTAACTCGCTAACACCGCGCAGCGGTGGCTAACTTGCTGCTTTTGTCTTCAACTTTATTTCATTCACGATGTCATTTGAGATTACTGGGCCTTCGCGGAAGGCTCGGCTTGAAGCGGTGCGCGGGTCGAGAAGCACCACCCCTCGCCATGCAGCCAGCAGCGCTCCTCTTTTTCATGGCTGTCGCAGCGCAGCGATTTGACCGGCGCGCCCTGATCGCGCCGCAGTGCTTTGCCGAGCTGAATGCTCACTTCGGGATTGCGCGCTCCGCTGAAATCAATGAATGCAACTCCGCATAAAAATCGTGCCGCAAAATTCTCTTCGCTCTTGCGCGTCAGCAGCGTCATAACTCCCGGTCCATTAGTTACAGTCATGGGAAAGAGAAGCCTGCCGCCGGGCTTGACGGCGTTGAGCCACGCGGGTAGCGGATGGGTAACTCCGGCGCTCACCACAATCACGTCGGCAGGCTCAAACGGGCCGCTGGAACCGTCTCCGTGGACGACCGCAACCTGAGGCCACGGCTCCAGCGCCACGCGCGCCCTCTCTGCCAGCGCCTCGTCGATCTCGATGGCGGTAATGCTTCCCCGCGGACCAGCTAACTCGGCCAGGATGGCGGTGTAATAGCCCGTGCCGCAGCCCAGGTGCAGCACATGATCGCCGGAGCCGACGCCCAGCCGATCGAAACAGATTGCCCATAAACTAGGCTGACCGTTGTTTATGCCTTTTTCCCCGTCCAGCTCAATGAGCACGTTGTGATACACGCGCCTGGGGTCGGTGTCATCCGTCGCCCAGTATCTCCCCATCCCATTGATCCGCCAGGGACCGGGGCCAACAAAGCGCTCGCGGGGTACCGTTGCGAATGCGGCCAGCAAAGCGGGAGACGAGATGTGCGCCAGCGAACGCAACTCCTCCGCATAGGATTGCCGCGCGGCTTCAATCGCTCCCGTCATCGTATGCTCCTTTGCGCAGGATGACAATGCTGCGAGTATGCAAGCGGGGAATATCGCTGGAGGGGAAACGCTGGGTCAGCGGTCACCTACTTCTTACTCTCCACCCAGTGCCTTGGCAAACGAATAGAAGAAGTCCAGCGATTTCCAGTAGGAATCGACAGGCAACCGCTCGTCTCGCCCATGAGCGCGAATGTCGTCACGCTCTAACGCAATCGCTGAGTAGCCGTAACAGGGAATTCCAGCTTCGGCGAAGTAGATCGAGTCGCTGGCCCCGTTTTCCATTTCTGGGGTCACGGATGTTCCAGGCCATATCGTCTGTGTCAGCCGCGTCAGAGGTTCGAACACCTCCGCGATGGGAGCAGGCGGGACCATGGCCTTGCGGTCCGGGGCAGAGTCGGATATCTCGCCAGTTCCAGAGACGTATTTCACGCTCAGCTTTGCGTCGCTAAAAAGACCAATTAACTGCTGCCTTATCTCCTCCGGTGAATGGCCGGGAAATATGCGGCAATTCACGATGGCCTGGGCCGTCTGCGGCAAGGCGTTGTTGGCGTGCCCGGCGTTGAGCCGCGTCGCAACGCATGTGGTACGGAAATTCGAGTTGAAGCTGGGATCGGTGCTAAGCCTCGCGGCTGCGGACAAATCGGGCGGCGAGGCCAGAATCGCTCGAATATCAGCGGCAGTTTGGCTCTTCTCCTGTCCAACAAGGTTCTTGAAGTAGGTGTGTGTTACGTCGTTCATCTCAAATGGAAAGGAGTACGCTGCGAGTTTGTTCAATGCCGCAGTCAGCTCATAGATCGCGTTATCAGGCCGCGGCAGCGAGCTATGTCCCCCGCGATTCGCTGCCGTGATTTGGAAATCCGAGTAGACCTTCTCCGTAGCCTCCACGTCTGCTACCACCACGCGCCCGTGGTCCAGTTCCACGCCGCCCGCGTCTGGATTGATCACGTAGGCCGCGTCCACCAGTTCTCGATGCTCCCGCACAAGCCACGCGGCTCCGTTAAACTGACCGCCCTCCTCGTCGGCTGTCAGCGCCAGAATCAGGTCGCGACGGGGCCTATATCCCTCCCGGTGCAGGCGAAGGAAGGTGGCCACCAGCGCCGCATCAGATTCCTTCATGTCTTGCGTGCCCCGCCCGTAGTAGTAGCCGTCCTTCTCCACAAACTGGAAGGGGTCGGTGGACCAGTCGGAACGTAGAGCCTGGACCACGTCCATGTGGCAGAGGAAGAGAACCGGCTTTTGCGTTGTGGGATCAGCCGCCCGCAGCCTGACGACTAGATTTTGTTTGCGTGCATTCGGTCCCAGCAGACGAACGTCTTCGGCGGGAAATCCCGCGTCTAGAAAGCGTCTCTGCATGGCCGCGGTTGCAGTGGACACGGTTCCCAGCGGCGTGTCCGTAGTATTGATCTCGATCAGTTCTTTGAAAATCTCGCGTGCCAGGGCACGGTCTTCCGCTGAGGTGGCCGGCAGCGGACTCTGCGCAAACAGAGCCGAGCCAGTACAGGCTGCAAAGACAAGCGTGGGAAGAAGCAGTAAGGAGGCTTTTCGTTGCATGCCAGAATTGTACAAGCATGGCACGGGCAATCGGTCAGGCCGGCGCATATCAATCTAAATGATTTGACTCCTCGCGTCTGAGAATTCAGACACGTCCACGTGTGCCCCCGGTCTCAATTCTGAGACCGGGGATTGTCGAACTCTACCAGCCCAGAACGTAGGCAAAGAGCAGCGGCGCGACGATGGAGGCGTCCGACTCGATAATGAACTTGGGCGTCGCCTCGCCGAGCTTGCCCCAGGTGATCTTCTCGTTCGGAACGGCGCCGGAGTAGGATCCGTAACTGGTTGTGGAATCACTGATCTGGCAGAAGTACGCCCAGAGCGGCACGTGCTCGCGCTGCAAGTCCTGATGCAGCATCGGCACCACGCAGATGGGAAAGTCGCCGGCGATGCCTCCCGCGATCTGGAAGAAGCCCAGCGGCGTTTCCGCTGTCGTCTTGGTGTACCACTCGGCCAGTTCCATCATGTACTCGATGCCGGTTCGAACGGTGTGGACGTTTTTCACGTCGCTGCTGATGCAGTGGCCGGCGTACATGTTACCCAGCGTCGAATCCTCCCAGCCGGGGACAAAAATGGGCAGGTTCTTTTCCGCTGCGGCCAGCAGCCAACTATCTTTAGGATCTATCTGATACGACGCCTTCAGATCGCCGGAGAGGAGAATCTTGTACATGAATTGATGAGGAAAGAAACGCTCCCCCGCCTGGTCGGCGCGCACCCACTCCTTCAGCACTTCGTTCTCAATGCGCCGCATCGCCTCCATCTCCGGGATGCAGGTGTCGGTGACGCGGTTCATGTGCCGGCTCAACAACTTAGCCTCGTCGGCCGGCGTCAGATCGCGGTAGTGCGGCACGCGCTCGTAAAAGTCGTGTGCAACCAGATTGAAGACATCCTCCTCCAGATTCGCCCCCGTGCAGCAGATGCCGTGAATCTTCTCCTGACGAATCATCTCCGCCAGCGAAAGCCCCAGCTCCGCCGTGCTCATGGCGCCGCCGATGGTGACGAACATCTTGCCGCCGGAGGCCAGCAGTGCGTTGTAGGCTTCAGCGGCATCCACCAGCGTAGCGGCGTTGAAGTGGCGATAATGGTGCTTGATAAACGATGAAATCGATGGCATAGCGCGGATAGTTCCCCCACATCCAAACTACCACATGCGATTTGACGGAGAAGAATGGCCGTAGCCGCTTGCGGAGCGGTCTTCTGTCCGCGGAAGACCACGGCGAATGGGGCGCTGATGGCGAAGTTCTGGTCGAGAACCGGACGATAGGGTAAAATCATGGAAGTAGCCGAGAACACATTCGATCCAGCCAGCATGCTCAGCGGACGCCCTGTACTCTGCTCTCCGCATTTCCCGTCTAAGAAATAAGCCGGGGAAACGGCAATTGATTTTTCGGAGTCCTTGAGGGCTATGACGGCATCTGTGTGAATGGAACGGCTTGCGCTGTACCTTCCCCTGTCTGCAATTCGATGAACCAAAAAGAGGGCATTCAGGAGAAGAGTCCTTGATCAACGGAAAGCGTATTGCGGTTGTGATGCCGGCCTACAACGCCGAGCGAACCCTGGAGCAGACTGTCCGCGAGCTGTCCGATGTTGTGGACATCCGGATTCTGGTGGACGATGGCAGCAGCGACCACACCGCATCGCTTTCCGAAAAGCTAGGTGTGCGCACGTTTGTTCATGATGCCAATTACGGCTATGGGCGCAATCAGCAGACCTGTTATCGCGAGGCTCTGGCCGCCGGCGCCGACATCGTGGTGATGCTCCATCCCGATTACCAATACACGCCGACCCTGGTTCCCGCGCTGGCGGGCATGGTGGCCAGCGGAGCCTATGACATGGCGCTTGGCTCTCGCATCCTGGGAACGGGGGCGCTGAAGGGCGGGATGCCGGTCTATAAATACATTGCCAACCGGATCCTGACGGCGGTGCAGAACTTGTTGCTTGGCGTAAAACTTTCGGAATACCATACTGGATTCAGGGCTTTTTCGCGGAAATTGCTGGAGACTTTGCCGCTGCTGGAAAACTCCGATGACTTTGTTTTTGATAACCAGATGATAGCCCAGGCGGTGATGTTCGGCTTTCAGATTGGAGAAATCTCCTGCCCGACACGTTATTTTGCGGAGGCGTCTTCCATCAATTTCAGGCGGAGTGTGAAGTATGGTTTGGGTGTAACTAGCACAACAGCCGCTTTTGTCGCGCATCGGATGGGATGGATCCACGCTCCCATCTTCAATCCATCAGGAAGAAAAGTTGTTCTCCCGCATGACTTCGGTACGGCGCCGGTTTCTGATCTTCCAATCGAGCAGGAAATCAAGGGAGAACATTAAACCATGACGAGTTCTACCGGTCACACCCTGCGCACGGAAGACGCAGGTTCAAGCCGCCGTTTGCTGCCTGTCATTATTCTTGTAGCCCTAGCCATCCGCATGGTGGTGGTCTTTTTTATCTATCGCGGCCTGCCCTTCGCGGAAGAATACTTATCCCATGCGCAGTTTGGCTGGGAGATGGGCTGGATTGCGCGCGCGCTGGCCAGCGGCCATGGATTCAGCTCGCCTTACTATCCATGGAGCGGACCCACAGCGATGCAGCCGCCGCTCTATCCCTTCCTCCTGGCCGGAGTCTTCCGGCTCTTCGGCATTTACTCGCTCTCTTCGGGATTCGTCATCCTCTCCATCAATAGCCTGCTCAGTGCGATCACTTGCATCCCCATTTACTACAGCGCGAAATACTCCCTGGGCGCGCGCGCGGCCAAGATAGCCGCCTGGATATGGGCTTTGTATCCCTTCGCCATTTACTTCTCCGCCGGCCGCGTCTGGGAGTATGCGCTGACCGGCCTGCTCTTTACCACCTGCTTCTGCATCGCGCAGCGCATTCACTACTCCGTCAAGCCCCTCGCATGGCTGGGATGGGGAGCGCTCTTCGGCCTCACCGCACTCTCCAACCCCGCTATACTCTCCCTGTTGCCGTTTCTGCTCCTGGCGGCGATTTGGAAGGCGCGCCGCGTCAGCCGCCGCTGGCTGATGAACGGCACGCTTACTGCAGTTGCCGCTATCGTTGTCTTAACTCCCTGGACGGTGCGTAACTACCGCGCCCTGGGCATTCTCTGCCCGGTGCGCGATAACTTCTGGCTGGAGGTTTACGACGATAACTCCGGCGATGCTTCCCTCGATCCGAGTTTCGCGCATCCCGACGCCAATCCGGCGGAGATGCAGAAGTGGCTCTCCATGGGCGAAGCAGGCTTTCTCAAGGAAAAGCATGACTTAGCCGTAAATTATATCCAACAGCATCCGGAGTTTATCATTCGTAAAACAATGCGCCGTGCTTTTTATTATTGGACGGGTTTCTGGAGCCTCTCCGCGCAGGAATTAAAGGAGCAGCCCTACGAGCCGGGAAATATCTTTTACGTTTGCTGCATTTCATTTTTAATGCTGCGCGGAGTCCTCCGCCTATGGCGCCGCAACCGTGCCGCCGCTCTGCCCTACGTGATCCTTATCGCCGTCTTTCCGCTGGCTTACTACATCACTCACTCGCTGATGGATTACCGCCAGCCTATCGAGCCGGCTATCCTGGTCCTGGCCGTTTCCGGAGCGCTGCCGTTTAGACGCCTCCACCCCAGCCACGCCATTCACTGGATCGGCGCCGAGCGCGCGCTCGAGCCGGTATTTGTCGCGGAGTCTACGACGGCATAACCGCACAATGGGCGCCCCACCCTCGCCACGTTTTTGTTTTGTGGCTTCGGGGTTCCCACGACAGGTCTTCGTCGGTGGGGTGATCCAGGGTGGGAAGCCACACTCTTCCCCGGCGGAATTTACGTCTTCGCCGCTTCCAGCAGCGCGTTGAGCTTAGCCATCACCGGGAAGGCGTCGGCGACATAGACGACGTCGGCTTTGCCGCGCGTCCAGCCGCAGTTGGGGTCCAGGCTGATGGCGCGGCGCGAGCCGATGAAGCGCCAGCCCACTACGTGCGGCTCCTCGCCGTGGCAGCAGGTGGACAATCCCTTGGCGTGGCGCGGCGTCGCGCCGGTCTGCCCGATCTGATTCAGGTGCGTTAGGAAAGGCAGCACGGAGTTGCCTTCGCCACCCTGATCCACCAGCGATTTGCTGCTGCCCAGCGACGCGTTGGTTGCGTGCAGGAAGCCGAGAATCAGTTCGCCCGCCTCGGCGACATGCACCTGGCCGTCGGGCTGTTTCTTAGTCCATCCTGCGCCGGCTACGAATAGAAGCTTCGCGTCGGGACGGATGGTCTGCGCGCCTTGTGTGGGGGCGCGAAAGCCGCTGACCGTGGTGCGCAGCGCGGGGAGTTCGACGGAAATATTTTCGACTTGCGCCGCGCCGGATTCTCCCGCAAAGGCCGCGTGAGTGCTCGCATCGAGAAGCAGGAACCAAGGGCGCGCGCTGCGGCTGAGAACGGCCTCAATGCGCTGGCGATAGAACCAGCGGCTGGCTTCGACGGTCTCTGTACCGCCGAGGGCTGTGATATGCGTATCGACAAAGCCGCCCAGGCGATGGGCGACACCGGCCATGATGCGCGTAAAGCGCGAGGAGCCGGGAGCGAGAATGATGGTGGTGCTGGCTGCTCTCTGGATAGCTTCGGCGGCGTCGGCGTCGGTGGCATAGCGGGCCTGGGCGAAGGCTTCGCCGGAGACGGCCAGCAGGCGCGCGCCGCTGGAGGGAAGGGAACTGGCTGATGCTGCTGTATCGGCGGCGATAATGCCGATAGTGAGCGGGGCGGAGAGGCGCGTGGCCAAATCAATGCCAGCCGTCACGGCTTCGAGCGAGGCTTTCGTGAGAGCGGAGCCGGTTTCGTCTGCGTGCGTGAGTACGAGGATGCTTTCCATTATTCGGCTCCAATCCATTCGGCCAGCTCGGCGGCGATCTGATCCGGGGTCATGTCTTTCACCACGCGCGTGGTGCGCTGCTGTTTGGGCAGGCTCACCGAGAGGTAGCTGAGGCCGTTCGCATCGAGCTTGGCGGCTTTGGCCTTGGCGAGGGCGGGCATGATCGTGCGCATATTCGCCATGCCGACCTGCGGATTGTTTCTCGGCTCGGCAAGATTGCCTGTGGCCCAGCCCAGTACGGCAGGCGTTCCGGCGCAGATGGAGACCTGGTGCTTTCCGCCTTCCACGCGCTCCAGCACTTCAAAGCTGCCGTCGTCGCGCAGATCAATCTGGTCCACGCCCTGGAACTGGTCGGTGATGCCGAGGCGCTCGCCGACTAGCTGGAGCGTGACGCCCGCGCCGCGCGTCGCCGACTCCCAGCCGCCGAACAACAATAATTTGTCACGGTTCAGGCCGGGCAATGAAGCGATGGTCTCGGCCAGCACGGCTGCCGTCGAGTGCGCGTCCGGGAAGCCGCCGATGGGGCCGTCGATGGGAACCAGCTCGAAGGCGACCTTTTGGGCGACGGTCATCATCACCTGTTGCAGCTTGGCCTTGGGGCCGAGTGAAACCAGCCAGAGCTTGCTGCCGGGGTTCTTGGCGGCCAGTGCCGCTGCTTCATAGAGCGCGCTCGCCGCCCATGGGTCGAGCACCGCGGGCAGGACCATCTCGTTCTTGAGGCCCGGGCCGGTGGGCGTGGTGATCGGTTCCAGCGTTTGCAGCGGATCGGGAACGATCCCCGCGCAAACCACGATGTGCATTGCATTTGCCATGGAATATTCCTTTACGACTATTTTAATTGCTTGGGGATGCTCAGTTTTCCGCTGAATGCAGGCCGCCGGAGCCGACGCTTAATCAGTGCCTCATATAATCCAAGCATCTCCAGCAATTCTTCCACCGAAAGTCGGTGGTGAGCTGCGATTCGCTTGAGGATGCTGGCGAGGGTTCCGGTTTTGATCGGCTGATGAGCGGGAATGACTTCGTGGTTCTCACCGTCCAACTGAGTGGTCACGCGAATGTGTGATCCCTTTTGACGCGTTACCTCATAGCCCAGGATTTTCAGTGCTCTGGCCAGCTGCGCTCCGTCAATGTCGCGCGGCAGTCTCATCAAGCCAGTACTTCATCGCGCACGAAATGTAGGCGGATGATCGTGGGCCGCTGCATCGTCTCGTCAAAATAACAATCCACAGCATCCTTAACCATTGTGCGCAACTCTTCAAGAGTCTCGCCCTGCGTATGAATTCCATACCCCAGGGCGGATGCAACGTAGCCTCCATCCGCTTCGTCCTCACGCACATCGAAGATGATTTCATTCATGGGGAAAGCTCCATCCTGTCACTTCAATGCTATACCGGCAGTACTCCCGCGGCAACCGCTAAAGGACTCAGTTTTCCGCCGAGTGCAGCCCGCCGGAGCCGGCGCGGAAAGCGATGTTGGAGTGCTCGCCGTCGGGGGATTGGCCGCAGTTCCACAGGCATGCGCCGCAGTGGATGCATTTTTCGCGCTCGAAGGTGGGCGCGCCGTCCGCGCCCTGCGTGAGGGCTTGGCCGCTGCACATCGCGATGCAGGTCTTCTCGCCGCACGCGATGCAGAGTTGCGGATTGCGGAAGAAGACGTGGTCGGCGAAGCCCGGCATGGCCTGGACCTTGCCGCCGAGCAGCAGTGCATCCTGCTGCGTGACCAGCAGACGGCCGTCGAGGGGAATCTCCGGCCAGCCACGCACCGAGAGCAGCGCATCGTGAAAGGTGCGGCCATCGGCGATAGCCAGGCCGACGGCCTGTTTGAGTTTGAGGCCGTCAGCGGATTGCGCTGCGAATGGGCGAATCTGCTTGTGCGCTGGGGGAATATGCGCGTTGAGCGAGAGTCTTCCATGGGTGAGGCCGGCAAGGGCCATGCCTATCATGCCTTTGACGATCCCGTCCTGGAAGCCATTGCGGGCGTTCTCGGCTTCTTTCCCTCCGCGCTCGACCCAACTGGCGCGGCGGCGGGTTTCGTAGGTGGCGGCGAGATTCTCCTGCGTGAAGGGCTTGCCGGCGCGCAGCAGTTCAATGACCGCCTCGCCGAGCTGCGTTCCCGTCGCCCAGGCTTCGTCTACGCCGGAGCCGGTCAACATATTCGTTGACCCGGAGCCTTCGCCGATGCGCGCGTAGCCATCGCCGACAAGGTACGGCTCGCCGTGCTTGCCACTTTCTTCAAGCGACTTCGCGCCCCAGGAGCGAAGGGTTCCATCCTTCAGGTACTTCCACAGCGCGGGGTGCTGAATGTAGTGCTGCAAGTAGCGGTAGGCGGTGCGCGAGGGGTCGCTCATCCACGAGGGGACGAAGATGCCGACCGAGACCAGCCGCTCCGGATGCACGTAAAGGAAGCCGAAGATCTCCGGCTCCGGGTAGCCGAAGCTGTGCCATACGGTTCCGGGCTGGAGCGGGGAGTTTTCAAGATTGGAGTCATCGGGCAGCTCGATCACGAACTTCATTCCCAGCGCCCACTCGCGATGATGGTGGCCGGACGGCAGGCCGAGCTTATCGTCGATGGCTTGGCCGACCGCGCCGACCGGGCCGTCGCCAACGACGGTGAGCAGGGCGCGCACATCCATTCCGGCCATGAAGCCGTCGGTTGGCGCGCCGGATTTGTCTACACCTTGATCGGCGAGGCGGAGGCCTTCAACTTTGCCGCCCTTGAAGAGCGGGGCGGAGACCGGCGTGCCGGGCCAGATCTGGACGAGGCCGGTGGCCATCAGATGCGCGCCGATCCACTGATTGAACTGGCCGATGGAGAGGACCAGGCCACCGTGCTTGTTGAGGAAGGCGGGGGTCCAGGGCAGCGTGAAGGCATGGTCCTTGACTCCGAGCAGTGGGCCGGCTGCCCGTAGTAGCCTGTCGCCGAAACGCAAAAGCGCGGAGCGCCGGCTTGCGCCGATGGGGTCGAGCAGGTACATCACCCGCTCGCTGGTGACCGGGACGGCCATGGGAATTTCGGCCGGATCGAGGTTGGGAAAGCTGGCGCGTATGGCCTGGGCGCGCGTGACCACGCCGCTGACGCCGGAGGAGATGTCGTCGGCGCGCTCGTAGCAGAGCACTTGCAGCGGCATTCCCGGCGCGACGCGGCTCTCAAAGGCCGGATCGGCAGGATTCTCGGTCCAGGCTTTGGTGAGCGTGGAGAGAAAGCCGCCGGTAGCCGGACCGAAGCCGGCGCAGGCGATGTCCACATCCATCGTCTGGCGGTCGATCTCCGGGATTTCGGTGGTCGCGGCTTCTACGCTCATGCGGGCCTCCTGAGGATCGATCCGTGGTTTTTGACTAAGACAGCAAGTTAGCTTCCGCTGCGCGGAAATCGCGAGTTAGCGGGTTAGCGTTGCTGGTTTGGGTTCGTGGTATCCCAGGTCCGAAAATCCGGACCTGGGGCACCCAGTTTGTACAAAGGTCAAGTTGAAAACTGACAACTGAGAACTGAGAACTGTGAACTGCCCTTACGCCGGATAATCCAGCGCTTCGGGAATCATCACCTTACTGACCGTCTCGGCGGCGCGGTCTTTGGCTAAACGCGAGCCGGTCAGGCAGGCGGTCAACCGGTTTTGCATGCGCAGGAAGTCGCTGTTGCCGGCGCAACCGGCGCAGGGTCCGGCCTTCTGCGGATGCGTGCCATCGGCGGCCAGCACATCGAAGGCCATTGCTGAAATGCCGGGCATGGTCTCCTCGAACTCTTCCAACTCGCTGGCCAGGAAGCAACTGCGATGCTCTTCCTCGTCCCAGGAGGGGTGGCAGTTATAGCCGAAAACCAGCTCGGCGCAGATGCGGGAGACTTCTCCTGCGGCTGCGGCGGCCTGCGTATGGCAGAGGTCGCTGAGGAACTGCACGGTGCCTTCCAGGCCCTCAGAGGCGACGGGATCTTCGGGTCCGCGCTTTTCCAGTTCGAGCACGTCGAGAATCTGATATCGCGAGGCGAGCAGCCAGCAGAGTGCGTCGGCCAGCGCAAAGGTAACGCCCTGGCGCTGCCCGTGATAGAGCTTGCCGCCGGTGGGGTCGGTGGCGCGTTGCAAATGGTCGAGGGTCCACGCCCACATCTGCATTGCAGAAGCCAGGGTGCAGGCGCCGGTGCCGGGCCGCGAGGAGGCTATGCGCCGCATCTCGGAGGTCCAGGCGCGGAAGAGGGCCAGAAAAACCTCCGTGGTCATGGTGACCGTCAACTGGCGGCGCTGCACCGCTTCCGGGCCTTCGTAGGTGGCTTCCAGTTGCGCGTCCATCCACTTGTTACCCAGGAAGCCGGGGCAATCCTCGGTGATGCCGTAGCCGCCCATCAGGCTGACGGCCTCACGCAGCAGGTTTACACCGTGGCCGGTGTTCCAGAGCTTGGTGGCAGGGCAGATCACGTTGGCCTCGGCGTCCATCAGCACATACTGGACCAGCGGATCGGCTTCTAGATCGGCGCGACGGGAGTCCTCTTTGTCGAGCGCAAGCAGTTCCAGAGCGCGCTGCTCGCTCTCCCTGAGCGCCTTCATCTCGGAGCGTCCGCCCTGGATGCCGCGCTCTTTCAGGATGGCAGTCTTCAGCTTCTCGGTGGGTTCGATCTCGTCGAAGAGCCGTGCCGTGGCAAAGCCCAGCGAGGCTGCCGCTTCGCCGGTGGCCCAAACGTCCACCAGCCGGTGAAGCGCATCTTCGCGCTGCTGGATGCCCTGCTCGTAACGGACGGAGCCGGGTTTGGCGCCCTCGGCTCCGCGGAAGCGCTGGCGCTGGTAGCGGATGACCGGCTCGACGGCGGAGAGCAGCTTGGCCGCCGACATCAGGCCCACGCCCACCCGGGTGCGCTTGAAGACCGCATCGAGGACTTCGCTATGGCTGTAGTTGGGAACGATGACGCCGTCCTTGACGGTGTAGCCGCCGACGATGCGGCTGGCGGGAACCTTCATGCTGAAGACAGGGTCGCCGGTGGAGGAGAGCTGGTGAACCAGCTTTTTGGTTGGAGTGCCGTGGTCGAAGACGCCCTCGTCGGTCTCTTCCAGGATCACGAAGCAACTGCCCTTGATGCGCGGATCGTCCGAGCCGACCGCGGCGGTGACGAAGTTGGCGAAGGCGATGTTGGTGATGAAGCGGCCGCGCTTGTCCACCTGCAGCCAGGGCTCATGGCCCTCGGCCCACTCGGCCACGCGCACCTTGCCGCTCAGCATTCCGGTGTCAACGCCCACGTAAGGGATAGGCTCGGTCAATACAAAGGCTCCGCGCCAGGTCTTGCGCTCCTCGCCGGGCTGCGGAGGCGCTGAGAGGCTTTTGTAGTGCTTCAACTGCTCCGGCGTGCCGCGCTCGTGGATTGGGCCGAGCGCCAGGGCGCCGGCCAGGCTGGCCGTGGCCGCGCCGCCGTCTACCCAGGCCAGCTCGAAGGCTGCCAGCGAGAGCGCCAGGTTCTTGGGCCCGGAGATGAAGCCTCCCTCTTCCGGTTCCATGTAGGCCGCGGTGATGCCGGCGCGATCAAAGGCCTCCATCATGCCGGCCTTGCCGGGGGTCCATTCGTGGGTGTTGCGCTCGCCGGCGGCGACCAACTGGGCCACGGTTCCCCGCGCCACGCCGCGCGCCGACTGAACCAGCATCTGCAAATCGAAGCGGTCGGCGAAACGCCATTGAATCTGGCGCACCGCATCGCCGGGAAGAGTCAGCATGATTTTTTCCTCGATAACCGTAGCAGTACCCATAGATTTTATCCTCAAGCCGCGGTCATAGTGTGAATGATCAGACGTATGATGGGATGTGACATGGATCACTTTGGCGAGCAAATCTCCCCTGCCCGGAGCACCAGGAAGATGCGGCATATCAATTCTACAGAACGACCGCATGATCCGTGAGCCGCGTGGGAGCGGGGCCTTCGGAGTGTGACCGGCGTCACTTGCGATTGTGCAACGGAACCTGTAGGACAAGTACGTAACCGGGAAACCCACGAGACGGCTGGTCCTCGTTGGTACGGCCCTTGATCTTCCAGCCAAGGAGCAACACATGAAGCAAGCAATCCGAGCGGCGGCCGTGATTCTTTTGGCCGCATTCATTACGGGCCCTGTCTTCGCGCAGGCGCCCGGCGCCGACACCTACAAGGCCAAGTGCGCGATGTGCCACGGCGCCGACGGGCTGGCCGCCACGCCGATGGGAAAGAATATGAAGATTCTCTCCTTCAAGGCCCCGGAGATGGTCAAAGCCTCAGACGCCCAATTCATCGCCTCGACGAAGAACGGCAAGAACAAGATGCCCGCCTACAACGGCAAGCTGACCGACGCGCAGATCAAGGACGTTGTCGCGTACATTCGCACGCTGCAGAAGTAGCGGCACAAGCGAGGCCTGCGAAGTTCAAGAAGGATCGGAGTCTTCATGAAGACTGCTTCCTCAATTGCGCTTGTACTTGGGGCGCTTCTGGCTGTCGCCGTGCCGCGCGCTGTTTGGGGCCAGACAGATTGCCTCTCCTGCCACGCGGACGCGAGCCTGCAGGACGCCTCGGGCAAGAGTGTGGGCGTGGATGCGCATACCTTCGGCGCGAGCATCCACGGCAGCCTGAAATGCGGCGATTGCCACGCCACCATCAAGGACTATCCGCATCCGGATCAAATCACGCCGGTCAAGTGCGAATCCTGCCATGCCGATGAGGCGGCCGGCCTGGCCGGAAGCGTTCACTCCCTCAAGTCCGAGCATCCCTGCACCAGTTGCCATGGAGACGCCCACGCAATCTTTCCCAAGGATGATGCGCGCTCGGCGGTCTATCCGCTCAACGTTCCGCGCACCTGCGGCGCCTGCCACGGCAACGATGCGATGGCGAAGAAGCATGGCCTGCCCAACGTCTATCCGATGTACATCGACTCCATCCACGGCTTTGCGCTGAGCAAAGAGGGGCTGCTGGTGGCGGCTAACTGCCAAAGCTGCCATGGATCGCATCATATTCTGAGCCACAAGGATCCGCTAAGTCCGACTTATAAGACGAATATTCCCAAGACCTGCGGAAGCTGCCATGCGGGAATTACCGCCAATTATATGGGCGGCGTGCATGGAAAGGCCGTCGCGGCCGGCGATCTGAAAGCGCCGGTCTGCTCCGACTGCCACACGGCGCACGCCATTTTGCAGCCGACGGCGGATGCATTTCGCATGCAATCCACGCCGATCTGCGGCTCCTGCCACAAGGAGAAGCTATCCACTTACAGGGATACCTTCCACTCGCAGTTAGGCTCGCTGGGCGGCTATGTGGAGACGGCGCGCTGCTGGGATTGCCACGGAGCGCATGATGTATTGCCCGCTTCCGATCCCAATTCCCCGATTGCCAAGGCTAACCTGGTGGCCACCTGCGGCAAGTGCCACACGGGGGCCAACCTGAGTTTTGTGCAGTATCAGCCTCATGCCAACGCACGCAATCGCAAGCTGAATCCAGCTCTCTACTTTGTCCGCTTGTTCATGAACCTTCTGCTGGCCGGGACCTTGGGGTTCTTCGTGATTCACACCCTGCTGTGGCTGATCCGCTCGCGCTACGACCAGATCAAGAAAAAATCCACGGAAGGAGACAATCATGCCTGATCTGGAGCAAGCCGCAATGGAGAGCAGGGAAAAAAGTCACGCGGAAGTCCGGCATTTTATGCGCTTCACGCGGGCGCAGAGATACCTTCATGCCGCCTTGTTTAGCAGCTTTCTGGGATTGGCCGGCACGGGATTGCCGCTGCGCTTCAGCGAGAGCATATGGGCGCGCGGCCTGGCCAAAGGCGTGGGCGGCTTCGGGGCAATTCTTTTCTTTCACAAGTTTTGCGCCTTGGTTCTGACCGTGGCGTTTCTCATCCACTTGAAGGAGATAGTAACTCGCGGTATCATCCATCGCGAAAAAGGAATCTTCTGGGGAGCTACCTCGATGGTGCCGAACTGGAAGGATGTTAAAGACCTGTTTGGGCATCTTCGCTGGTTCCTTGGCCTGGGGGCGAAGCCGCGCTTCGACCGCTACGCCTACTGGGAGAAGTTTGATTACTGGGCGGTCTTCTGGGGCATGATTGTTATCGGCTTTTCCGGTTATGCGATGTGGTTTGCACCGTTCTTCGCGCGATTTTTACCCGGCTGGGCATTGAATGCCGTGTTAGTGATTCACAGCGAAGAAGGATTGCTCGCCATTCTCTTCATCTTTTCCATCCACTTTGTTAACACCCATCTGCGCCCCGACAGTTTTCCCATGGACCTGGTGGTTTTTACCGGCGTGGAGAGCGAAGAAGAGTTCAAGACCAAGCGCCCGCAAGAGTATGAACGGCTGAAGGCGCAGGGAAAACTGGAGGCGAGAGTCGCGGAGGCGCCGGGAATCTGGCAGATTAACTTCTCCAAAGTCGTGGGCTTCACGGCCATTGTTATCGGCCTCGTTCTTCTTGTACTGACCTTGAGCGCCTATCTCAGAGAGTCATGAGGCAAATCATGTTCTTGCGGAGCAGGCTGACGGGAGACAAGAGCAGAAGGTTGTTTGCCCAACTTATCGTTCTATCCCTGCTTGCGTGGGCCGGCGTGGTGTATGCCGAGCACAAGCCGAAGGACGCCGACTGCCTGGCCTGCCACTCCGACTCCACTTTGACAACGGAGGCAAGCGGCAAGCAAGTTAGTCTTTATGTCGATGAAAGCAAGCTGAAACATTCGATCCACGGCGATCTATTTGCCTGCGTGGATTGCCACACGGATGTGAAAGGGCTGATCCACGAATCCACGCCGAAGAAAGTTACCTGCGCCCAGTGTCATGCGGATGCGCAAGAGAGTTACTCTCACAGCCTGCACTCCAAGGCGGCAAAGGCCGGCCAGGCGGCAGCGGCTAACTGCCAGGACTGCCACGGAGGCGCGCATGAGATTCTGGGCGCCGACGATCCTAAGTCGCCGGTCAATCACGCCAACATTCCGGTAACTTGCGGGCGCTGCCATGGGCAGAAGTTTCTCGTTGCATCGAACGGCGAAAGCGCGCAGAGCTTTGTCTCTTACCAGGAAAGCGTGCATGGGATGGCCATCGAGAAGGGATCGAAGAAGGCCGCTGTTTGCACCGATTGCCACGGCGCGCACGAGATTCTTCCCGCCAACGATCAAAAGTCGCCGATTTATAAATTTAATGTTCCCGCGACCTGCGGCAAGTGCCACGCGGCGATCGCGGAGACTTTCATGCAGAGCATTCACGGGCAGGGAATCGCCCGCGGCAACGGATTGTCTCCGGTATGCACCGACTGCCACGGAATCCATACGATCAAGGCGCACACCGACCCTAACTCGCCGGTCTCGGAGCAGAATATTTCCAAGGACACCTGCGCCCGCTGCCATCAGGGTGTGAGGCTTTCGCAAGAGTTTGGCGTACCCGGAAACCGTGTGACGAGTTACCTGGACAGTTATCACGGACTGGCGGTGGAAGGCGGCTCGGTGGTGGCTGCCAACTGTTCAAGCTGCCACGGCGTGCATAACATACTGCCTTCCAGCGATCCCCGCTCGACGATCAATCGCGCCAACCTCGACGCCACCTGCGGCAAGTGCCACATCGGAGTTACGCAGAAGTTTACTTTGACCAAGGTGCACATGGGGGTTGGTGCGGCGAAGGACATCGGTTCGGTAGCGGTGCACTGGGTGCGATGGTTCTATCTCGTTCTGATTGCCGTGGTGATCGGCGCGATGTTCCTGCACAACGCGATTATCTGGCGGAGCAAGGCCGTGGCGCGGCGCGCGCTGCAGAATCCGATGATGACGCGCATGAGCGAGAACCAGCGCTGGCAGCACCTGATTCTGCTGACGAGCTTCATTGTCCTGGTGATTACCGGCTTTGCTCTCAAGTTTCCCAACTCCTGGATTGCCGAGATGCTCGGCAACGGCAACGGAGAGAAGCTGCGCGGCCTTGTTCATCGCATAGCCGGAGTTATCCTGATCGGCGCGGGAATCCATCACCTCTTCTATCTGGCGATGACACGGGAGGGGCGGCGTCTGATTCGCGATGTTGCGCCGAGGCCACGCGACGCCTTCGATGCCTGGGGCACGATGAGTTACTATCTCGGACTTAGCAAGGAGCGTCCAAAGTTCGGCCGCTTCAGTTATGCGGAGAAGGCGGAATACTGGGCGCTGGTCTGGGGCACGGCGCTGATGGCCTTGACGGGAATCATGATGTGGGCCAAGGTCTGGGTGGGCAACCTGCTGGCGCGCTGGTGGGTGGACGTAGCAACCTCGATCCACTTCTATGAGGCTATTCTGGCTACATTGGCGATTCTGGTCTGGCACTTCTACCAGGTCTTTCTCGACCCCGATGTCTATCCCATGAACTGGACGTGGTGGGATGGCAAGATGCCGGTCGAGCACTATCGCCAAGAGCATGGGTTGGACAGCGAGGCGCTGGCCGAGGCCGATGCGAGCGCAACCTCCACCGCAACCGGCAAATCCGGCGGGGAGAGCGGCAATTCATCGCAGGTTCACGAAGATAAGAAAGAATGAGCGAAACGTTTACTTGAGTGGCGTGTTTGTGTCTTGATGGCATTCAATACCGGGCATTTTTGAACTCTTGACAACGCCGCTACAGCGTATTAAACTCCGGGCCTTGTAGAGGTTTCCCCAAAATTCATGAATTACGGAAGAGGCAATATGGCTCAGATGCGGAGGTTAGGCGCATTCGTGCTCGCCGCAGCGGCGGCGATGTATTGTGCCGGAATGGCAGCCCAGGCTGGCGATCCGGCGACGCTGATCCAGCAGAAGCTGGTCTCCCAGATCAAGCTGACAAAGGCTACCGCCGACCACACGGACATTGTCACGGCCGGTGATATTGTGGTGCTGAATAAGGACGGGCTGATGATGTGCAGTTCGGCTAGCACCTATGCATATTCCAACACGTACAGCAACGGAGTTCTGGCCGCGAGCCAAAAGAACCGGGTCAAGGACGCCGCAAAGTCCTTCGGATTTGGTCATGTTCCGGTATTCGGCAGCGGCGTCAGCGCTACGGATGCCGCGAACAACGGCTGCGCGTCCCGAAAATTTGTTGCTGGAGAGAAGTTCTGGGTAACCGGGATTGCGGCGCAGAAAGACGGAATTCTTGTCAGCACCTTCAGCGATCCTTACAATGACGTGCGTTTTTACGGGGAGATCAAGTTTCCGTTCGCGAAAGGTGCCGTGCCGCAGGTGGACAATTTTGTAAAGACCGTCTCCGAGGTCATCACGGTTCAGCCCGCGGAAGGCCAGAGCGATCAAGGCAACCAGGGTGACCAGGGCAGCCAACCGGCCCCGGCGGCCGCTCCGGCTCCAGAGCCCGCTCCGGCTCCCGCTCCCATGCAGACCATTGCTCCTCCTCCTCCGCCGTCCGATGCCCCGCCGCCGACGATCGAAATTGGCCAGACCAAGGATCAAGTGATTGCCGGCTTCGGGCAGCCGGCGAGGGTTGCCAAGCTGGGAGCGAAGGAAATCTTCTATTACAAGGACATGAAGGTGACCTTTACGAATGGAAAGGTCAGTAACGTTGAGTAGGCCGCTTGCGCGGCAAGGTTCGCGCAGCCTGGTTCGCAGAGCAGGTTCCCGCTTCGTGAATGGAGCGCGGGACCAGAAGATTGAAAGGGAAAAGAGGATCCGATGACGATACAACTTCTCCGCAAAGCCATCTGTTATGGCTCCACAGCAACAGTTCTTACCCTGCTCCTTGGGTTGGGCAGCATGACCAGCTCAGCCGCCGAAAAGAAGCCGGCCCCGGCTCCCAAGCCAGCGCCAGCCGCCAAGCCATCCGGCGGCGGGGCATCGCATGGGCCATCCGGCGGCGGGGCCTCGCATGGGCCGACCGGCGCCTCGCATGGGCCGACCACCGGCGGCGCCTCCCATGGGCCAACCGCCAACGGTCCTACTACGCATGGACCGACGACTGGCGGGGCCACCATGCAGACGCATGGACCTACTACTGGAGGGGCCACCATGCAGACGCACGGGCCAACGACTGGTGGGGCTACCAACATGAATACTGGCGGCGGCGGGACCACAACGCATGGACCGACGACCGGCGGGGCCACCATGCAGACGCATGGGCCAACGACTGGCGGGGCCACGACGCATGGGCCGACGACTGGCGGCGCGACCGCCGGGACGGCCACGACGCATGGGCCGACGACCGGCGGGGCCACCACACATGGACCAACCACGGGCGGAGCCACTACGCATGGACCTACGACCGGTGGGACTACCGCGCACGGGCCAGCGACCGGCGGGGCGACGCATGGAGCAGTCACAACTTCACACACCATGGGCGGAAGTCACACGGCGACCGGGGGCATCGCACCCAAGGGCAGCAATACGCACGTCACAAAGAGCGGCAGTGCGATCACCAGGCGGCCTGGCGGCAAAGTCAGCGACGTGCATGACCCCAAGCGGGGAATGGATGTCCATCACGGGCTGAACGGCAACCGCAGGGTCTCGGTGGAGCGCCATGACGGCAGCCGCCTGGTTGCCGAGCGGGGCCGTCCCGGATATGTGCAGCGCGGATACAGCTATCACGGCCACGACTTTGCGCGGCGGTCTTACTACTACCATGGCCATGAGTACAACCGCTATTACCGCGGCTATGGCTTCCGCGGGTTGAGTATCAATGTTTACGCTCCGGGATACTACTATCATCCGGCCTTTTACGGATGGGCGTACAATCCCTGGGCGGCTCCCATCGCATTTGGGTGGGGTTGGGGAGGCAGTCCCTGGTACGGGTACTACGGCGGTTACTTTGCGCCGTACCCGGTCTACCCCAGCGCCTCCTTCTGGCTGACGGACTACATCATCTCTCAGAATCTGCAGGCAGCGTATGCGGCGCATCAGGAGGCCGGCGAAGTGGATGGCGCTCAGTCCGCCGCGGGCGGCCCGCCGGCGCTGACGCCCGATGTGAAGCAGCAGATTGCCGACGAGGTGAAGGGCCAGTTGGCTCTGGAGAACGCCGAGGCAGTTCAGACCGCGCAGCATCAGGATGTGGATCCGGGTTCCAGCGGGATTGCGCGTATACTGGCGGACGTATCCGCCGGCCATGCACATGTCTTTGTGGCCGGAGGCGCTTTGGACGTGACAGACACCAATGGGCAGGAGTGCGCGCTCAGCGACGGCGATGTGCTGCTGTTGCAGGCTCCTCCGTCCGCCGACGCAACCACCGCGGATCTGGTGGTACTGGCCAGCAAGGGCGGGAATGAGTGCCAGAAATCCAACACGGTTACGGTGCAGATGACCGACCTGCAGGAGATGCAGAACCATATGCGGGAGACCATCGACCAGGGTCTCCAGGATTTGCAGGCCAAGCAGGGCAAGGGTGGATTGCCGCCAGCGCCGCCTTCAGCGCAGGCTCCGCCGACGCAGACGGAGTTTGCCGCGATTGCGCCTCCGCCCACTCCCCAGGACGCGGCGGATCTGCAGCAGCAGACGCAACAGGCCGACCAGGCTGAGCAGGATGTGACTGCCGAGGCGACGCAGGATAGCGGCGGGGCGGCCAGCGATGCTCCGGCAACGCCCGCGTCCGTCGAACTGGGCCAGACTCCCGACCAGGTGCAGTCCGCAATGGGTGCGCCGACGCGGGTGGCCAACCTGGGCTCGAAGGTCATTTATTACTACAACGGCATGAAGGTCGTCTTCCAGGACGGCAAGGTGTCTGACGTGCAGTAAACCAGGGGCGGGAGGGAATCGGTGATTCTCTCCCGCGTCCTTCTAACCGTTGACCTTGTGAGTTGCTCACCGCGGGGGCGATGCGTTCAAGCGATTTTCTTTATCGGAAAGAGCTAAACGCATCTGCTTCCGCCCGTTTATTTACTCTGAAACTGCGTGAAGAATAGAACAGAAGGAGGCCATCTTGGCTAGTTTTTGTGCAAATTGCGGTACTGCCTTATCCCCCGACAGCCATGCCTGCGCGGCCTGTGGCGCGCCGGCAGCCGGAGTCCCTGTTGCGGCGCCGGTTCAATATGCCGCGCCGGCAGCCGCTTCCGGCGGCAGCGCGCTGAAGATTGTACTGATCATCATCGCCATCGTGGTGGGACTGGGCATCCTCGGCGTAGGAGCTTTGTCATTCACGGTCTGGCGCTATACACGGGCTTTTCACGTCAACGACCATAACGGCCAGATGACCGTGCAAACTCCGGGTGGAACCATCACTGCCGACTCATCGCAGAGCTTCACCGCATCCGAACTGGGCACGGATGTCTATCCCGGAGCCCTGAGCGTGCGCGGTGGCATGAGGATGAATCTGCCCACCGGCTCGATGGTGACCGGAGTATTTGTCACTACGGATTCGAAGGAGCAGGTGCTGGATTTTTACAAGAGCAAGTTGGGCAGCGGCGCTTCCACCTACGATTCCGGCGATAGCGCTATGGTCACTCTCGGCCGGGGCCAGCAGGAATCCGTTATGGTGACGATCAGCGCGCGGGCCTCGGAGGAAGGCGGGAAGACGCGGATTGCCATTGTGCATACGATAGCCAACAAGCCTTAGCTCTAGTGGTCGCGGGGGGGTTCGGCTGACCGGACGCCGCCGTTTGCACAGGCTGTGTTGAGAATGGTTTCCAAACGCATTTGACAAGCTCGACCGGAATCAGCCGAGTCGAAGACCCGTGCCGTGCGCGAGAGGCGTCTCCGGCTCTACGCGTAATTGATGGGATTCTTGGTGAGCCACCGCTCGTCGCGCACCTTGCCGATGTTCTTCATTGCGCCGCCGGCGACGCTGGCGCTGAGATGGCGGCTCTTCCAGGCCATGCCGGAGGTCAGCCCGATCGCGCAGCCCAGCAGACCATAGGCCAGCGTAACCGTGGCAGCCGAGGACTTTTTGCGGAAAAAGGGATAAGCCACCAGCGCGCCGACGCAGGCTCCTATCGCCGCGGGCACCAGCGAGCCTTTGACCGACTCGCCCAGAAAGGGAGCAAGAGGTTCTCCGTCAAGGAACTCAATCTGGCCGGAATGCGCTCCCTGAATTCCAGAGTCCACCAGCCGCCGGCCATAATCGACATTGGTTTTTACCCAGTTACCCAAGTCCATGGAAACCACCTCAACTTCCGCGAAAACACTCCCTAGTTTAGCAGATCGCCAAAACCCTGTGTTAAGGCCGTATCACAGCCGCACCACATTGTGGACGCAGCACGATTGTGGACGCGCACGCTGGACGCCGCGCGCCGCGGGCGGCGTGTGAGCAATATCAAAGATGATGCTGCCAAGGTTCTTCGCGATCATGTTCTCCGTCCCGCTTGGTAGGATAGGGGCGGGTGGGGTTGGAATGCGGATTGCTTATATGCTCACCTCGCTCGGCATCGGCGGAGCGGAACGGCAGGTGGTGGCGCTGGCGGAGCGCATGAAGGTGCGCGGCCATGCGGTGGTGCTGATTCTGCTGCGCGAGCGCCAACCCGAAGAGTGGCCCACCACGGTTGATCTCGTTTGTCTCGAAATGCGCAAGACCCCTGCCAGCTTCATTGCCGGTCTGTTGAGAGCCCGCCGCTGGCTGCGCGACTTCCGGCCGGAGCTGATTCACAGCCACGTCTTCCCGGCCAACATGGCAGCCCGGCTTCTCAGGATTTCATTGCCGGCGGCGGTTCTCTCTACGGTTCATAACGTTTATGAAGGAAGCTGGCCGCGGATGCTGGCCTATCGGCTGACCGATGGGCTGAGCCGCCGTACTGCTTTTGTCAGCCAGGCCGCCGCCGAGCGCTTTGTGCGCCTCAAAGCTGTTCCGGCCCGCAAGGCTTCAGTCTTCACCAATGGGATCGATTTGGCGGAGTTTGCGCCCAACGCCGAGCGCCGAGCCCTCCTCCGAGCGCGGATGGGCGTGGGGGAGGAGTTTGTCTGGCTGGCCGCGGGACGCATTGTGCCCGCGAAGGACTTTCCCAACCTGCTGCGGGCCTTTGCGCGGGTGCGCGGAGAGATTCCGGAGGCGCAACTGTGGATTGCCGGAGAGGCGCTTGGCGCCGGCTCTGAGACGATACAAGCGCAGGCGGCTGAGTGGGGAGCGTCCATTCGCAGGCTGGGGCTTCGTCGCGATATGCCCGCGCTGCTGGATGCCGCGGACGGCTTTGTGCTGGCTTCGGCCTGGGAGGGAATGCCGTTGGTAGTGGGCGAAGCGATGGCCATGGAGAAGCCGGTTGTGGCCACCGATGTGGGCGGCGTGCGCGAGCTTGTGGGCGAGGCCGGCGTAATCGTGCCCGCCAAAAACCCTGAGGCGTTGGCCGAGGCGATGCTGGAGATGATGCGGAGCACGCCCGAAGCTCACGGCGCTCTCGGCCGCATGGCGCGAAAGCGAATCGCAACCTGCTTCAGCATCGACGCCAAGGCCGATGAGTGGGAGGCGCTCTACCGGGCTGTGCTGGAGAAGAAACGATGATCGAAGCCAGCATTGCCGGCCGCGAAAATGCGTGGGGTACGCCGCGGGTTCTTGGGCCAGTGGCGGCGGCTGCAGCAGTCAGGCTCTTGCTGCTGAGCGCGGCTCTGGTGCGGACCGGGAGCGGCGTCATTGTCAGCGGCGATACAGCCAGCTATTTGGAACCGGGGCGCAATCTGCTGCTTCATGGACGCTTCATCACCGGCGCTCTGCCGGAGATCGATCGCACCCCAGGCTATCCGCTCTTTCTTGCGCTGTTCAGTCTGGCCGGCCCGGCAACTGCGGCGCTGGCGCAGGTAGTGATTTCGGCCTTCACCGTGCTGCTGGTCTGGCGGTTGGCGCGCGCCGTCTTCCGCGAGGAGCGCGTCGCGCTGCTGTCGGCCTGGCTCTTTGCCTTCGAGCCGGTCTCGGTGATTTACTCGGTGCGCCTGCTGCCGGAGACGCTCTTTCTCGCGCTGATGCTGTTGAGCCTGGAGCGGCTAGCGGTCTTTCTTCGCGATCGCAATCTGTGGGTGCTGGCTCAGGCCGGCCTTTGGCTGGCCGCGGCAACCTTTGTACGCCCGGTCAGCTATTACCTGCCGGCTGCACTGACGCTGGGTTTGTTCGCGGCACTGGTGCGTGTTCCCGGCCTTCGCTGGAAGGCTCCCGCAGTGCTGCTACTGAGCGTTCTGCCCTGGCTCGCAGCCTGGCAGGCGCGCAACAAAACTGAAACCGGTTTTGGCGGGTTTTCCAGCATCGTGGACCGGAATTTTTACTTATATCAGGCCGCCGAAATCGAAGCCCGCATGCAGCATCGGCCCTTTATAGAGGTGCAAAGCGGCCTGGGCTATCCGGACGAGCAGAGCTACCTTGCGCGGCATCCCGCGCAGGCCGGATGGAATCAGGCGCGCCGCTTGGAGTTCATGCGTTCGGAAGCAGCGCGCGTGTTCCGCTCGCATCCGGGGACAGCCTTGAAGATGCAACTGGAGGGCATGGCGGTAGTCGCGTTTACGCCTTGCGCCGCCGAGCTGCTGCGACTCCTGGGCATTTATCCGGAGAACGGGCCAAAGCGCGTGGTGAACGAAGGGCCGTTGCGCTCCGCCCTGCGCCTTGCGCGGGCGCATCCCTGGCCGGCGGCTCTGATGGCCGCGCTGGAGTTGGTGCTGCTCGGTCTGTATCTGATGGCCGCGCGCGGAGCGCTTTACGGTTACGCTCGCCGCGAAGTTTTGTGGCTTCTGCTGGGAGTCTCGCTCTACTTCCTGGCGGTTTCAGGAGGAGCGCAGGCGGTGGGGCGGTACAGACTGCCGGTGATGCCGGTGGTTTGCGTCTTTGCGGCGGCGGGCTTACCGCGAAGGGATGCATGATAACCTTATCGGCGAACGGATAGAGCCGCCTTTTACCTCCGCAAATGCGGTCGAGCGAAAGGCATGGAGGAGTTGGATGCGAGCAGCAATGGTATGGGGAGTGATGTGCTGCGTTCTGGTGGGCGCGGCGGTGGGCTTTGGAGGCGAGAGGTCGCAAGCGCAAGTCAGTCCTGCACGGAATGCGGTGGTGGCGCTCGATCATGGCTGGCAGTTTCGGCAGATCAAGGCCGGCGCCGATGGAGAGAGTGGCTGGCTTCCCGCCACCGTGCCCGGCGACGTGCATCTGGACCTGCTGGCCAACAAGAAGATTCCCGACCCATTCTTCCGCGACAACGAGGCCAAGCTGCAATGGATTGAGCTGGAGAGCTGGGAGTACCGGCTGAGCTTCGAGGTTACACCGGCGTTGCTTGCCCGGAGCAACGTGGACCTGGTCTTCGATGGTCTCGACGGGGCCGCCCAGGTCTCTGTGAACGGCGTATTGGTACTCTCGGCCGGCAACAGCTTCCGCATTTGGAGAGTGCCCGCGAAGGCCCATCTGCACGCCGGCAAGAACCTGTTGAGTATCGTCTTTCCATCGCCCATCGAGGCCGCCGTCCAAGCCGCCGCGGGCGACCCCTGGCAGCTCAGGACAAAGACCGAGGCCAAGACCTACCTCCGCAAGCCCGCTTATGAGTACGGATGGGATTGGGGACCGCGCTTTGTGACCAGCGGCATCTGGAAGCCGGTGCGGCTGGAGGCATGGGACAAGCTGCGCATTGCAGACTTTGCGATTCGCCAGCGCGACGTGAGCAGGGAAGTGGCGCATCTCGACGCCGAAGTGGAAATCGAAGCCGCCAGCGCCGGACCGGCCAAAGTGAGCGTGCAGTACTCCGATCAAGGCAAGCCTGTGACGGAGACGGCAACGGTCAGCGTTCATGCTGGCCACAACATCATCGACCTACCCATAGAGATTCGCCAGCCGAAGCTCTGGTTCCCGGCCGGCTATGGCGAGCAGCCGCTCTATGAATTCACCGCGCAGGCGGGCACGGGCTTGCAGCCAGCCGAGCAGCGCAATGTGAAGGCCGGCTTGCGTTCCATCGTGCTGCATCGCGAATTGGACAAGTGGGGCCGCAGCTTTGAATTGGTGGTTAACGGTATTCCCGTCTTCGCCAAGGGCGCGGACGTGATTCCCTTCGACAGCTTTCCCAATCGCGTGACGACAGCCGACTATCGCCGCATTCTGGAGTCGGCGCGCGACGCCAACATGAACATGATCCGCCATTGGGGCGGCGGCTACTACGAGTCGGACGAGTTCTTCGCGATCTGCGATGAACTGGGCATCATGGTCTGGCAGGATTTCATGTTCGGCAACGACTGGCAGCCGGGCACTTACGCTTTCAAGCAGAATGTGGAGGCCGAGGCGGAGGACCAGGTGCGGCGGCTGCGCAACCACCCCAGCATCGTGGTGTGGTGCGGCAACAACGAGACCGAGAGCGCCATGAACTGGGGTCCGCGGCCCACGCTACCGGCGGATGTGAAGCTGCAGATGTGGCAGGACTACCTGACCGTCTTCAGCGGCATTCTGCCGCGCGTGGTGGCGCGGCTGGACGCGGAGACGCCTTACTGGCCCAGCTCGCCCAGCGCCGACTATGAGCCGGTTTCTGCCACTTATCATACGGGCGACGACCACATCTGGGACGTGTGGCACGGACGCGTGCCGTTCACGACCTACGAGACGCACCACTCGCGCTTTGTCACGGAATATGGCTTCCAATCGTTTCCCGAGATGAAGACCGTCGAGACCTTCACGCAGGCGGAGGATCGCGCCAATATCTTTACGCCGGTGATGCGGGCCCATCAGAAAAACACAGAAGGCAACGCGATCATTCACGACTATCTGCTCAAGGACTACTCCGAACCGAAGGACTTTGCGAGCTTTCTTTACGTGAGCCAGGTTTTGCAGGCCGAGGGCATCAAGGTCGGAGCGGAGTACTTCCGCCGCCTGCGCCCGGAGACGATGGGCTCGATCTTCTGGCAGTTGAACGACTGCTGGCCGGTAGCCTCATGGTCGTCGATCGACTACTACGGTCGCTGGAAGGCGCTGCAATACTATGCGCGGCGCTTCTATGCGCCGGTGCTGGTCTCGCCGCACGTGGAGGACGGCGCGCTAAAAGTGTACATCGTCAGCGACAAGGTGAAGGCCGAGCCCGCCACGCTCCGCGCGCGGCTGATGGACTTCGACGGCAAGGTGCTGCTGGAGGAGACGAGCGCTGTAGAGATTGCGCCGCTCAGCAGCAAGGTTTATCTCGACTGGCCGCTGAAGAAACTCGCCGACGCGGGCGCGGCTGACACTTCGCGCGTCTTTGTGGCAGCCGAGCTGACCGCAGGCGGAGTTGAGGTTTCACGCAACCTTATTTATCTGGCCCCGACCAAGGGCGTACAACTGAAGCCGGCGCAATTGAAGGTGGAGACCACGGGCGCGAATGGCCGCTACAAGATTCGCGTCACTTCGGAAGTGCTGGCGCGCAGCGTTTATCTTTCCTTCGGCAATCTCGACGCGCAGGTTTCCGACAACTACTTCGATCTGCTGCCGGGCGAGACGGTGGAGATCATGGTGACGAGCGCGGCTTCACTCGATGCGCTCAAGACGCAGTTGAAGGTGATCTCGCTGACGGATGCCTTCGCTCCGGGAGATGGACAGGCTGCAACGGTAAGCCGGTAAAGAAATTGATTCAACTGCACAAGGGCCGGAGCTTCATGCTCCGGCCCTTGTGTTGTTCACGTGCTGTCTACCGATCAGAACGAGAATACAGCCTGCACGAAGATGCGCCGCGCGGCTGAGCCTTGCGAGAATATTCCACCGGCCAGGTTGGTTGATTTTCCAAATTGACTGCCAGGGCCGGTGATTCCGGTACTGGAATCGTATGTCGGAATGATGGTTCCGTTCGGCTGACCTTTGTCGATGTCGTTGAAGAGGTTCAATGCCTGAGCGCTGAAGGTCAGTGCGTACTTGTGGCCGGTGCTGTTGCTGCCGCCACCCAATCCCATGGGACCACCGCCAGGGCCGCCAGGCCCTCCACGAAAGCCTCCTCCACCGGGTCCGCCGCGTCCGCCGCCCGGAGGCGGTCCACCCGGAGGTGGTCCGCCATCAGGCTGAGGGGTGGTAGCGGAGACGAGTTTTGGACCGATGCCGAAAGCCTTGCTGATGCGCAGGTTAATGGCTACCGCTGCCGGGCCGTTGCCCAGGTTCACTGGGATCGTTGCGCCCGTGAGTCCGGTGTCGTCCAGAACGCCGAATTGCGTTGTGACCTGGTCGGCTAGCGGAGTCGAAGCGGTCGCGTAAGTTGGGCGCTGATTGAAAAAATTGTTCAGCGGGTCCGTTGGCAGCGTGATGTTGAAGGGGCGTCCGGATTGCGCGACCAGGAAGGGATTGAGGCGAATCCCCCAGGGAGCTGTATAGTTGCCCATCATGAAGAGATTATTCCGCGTGATGAAGCCGGCGCGCCCGTAGTTCTTGTCCAGATCGTATGCGTCCACGGCGCTGCCGTTGTTGTTGCCATTGGCATAGGAGAAGGTGTAAAAGCCCGTCAGGTTCAGATTTTTGGTGAGGTTGCCGCGCACACTGCCGATGAACTGATTTTCTTTGAAGACCGCTTCGGGGAAAGTCTCGTAGAGGAATCCGCCGAGGTTATCCGCCGGGTTCAAGTCCGGGGCCTGGTTGGCGTTGCGCGTGATCACCTGGTGAACGCCGAAGGTGTGCATGTAGGTGAGCGTAAGAGTTGTTGCGGAAAACAGTTGCCGCTCCAGGCTGACGCTGCCTTGCTCGTTATAGGGCGAGTGATAGCGGGGCGCAACCTCGTACTGCACCGGCGTTGAAGCGGAGGATGCGCCGACGGTGCCCGAGCAGGTGCTCACGTCGATAGCGTCCAATGAGGTTGCCGCGGAGGTGCAGTTTGGGTCGATGAGCACAATCTGCTTTTGGACGTGCGAGCGATTGATGCCCAGCAAGGTGCTGCTTCCCAGCCGGTCATAAAAGAATCCGTAGCCGGCGCGCAGCACGGTCTTGGCCTTCTTGTCTTTGCCGTTCCCATCCAGAGCATAGGCGAACGCAGCGCGCGGTGCCCAATCGTCGTGGTCCGAGATGTGATTCTGCGCCTCCCAGCGCATGCCGCCGGAGAGGGTCAGCCGGGGATTGAACTTCCAGTCGTCCTGCACATACCAGGCCATGTCGAAGACATTGGCGAGCACGGAGTTCTTGCCAGGGACAGCATCGGTGGCGACGTTGGCAGAGGTGGGACCGTAACCATCGGTCACCAGGGTGGAAAAGGTCGTGCCAGCCGCCAGCCCGTTGGCCATTGCCAGGTAACTCGCGGCGGAATCAAAGGTAAATGAGCCGTTGAAGTTGGCATTCGTCCAGTTCGCGTCCCGCGAATCTCTAATGCGCGTTCCAAACTTGATTGCATGAGCGCCATGGCTCATCGTCGTCATATTCTGGTATTCAAGGCGCGTGGTGTGATCGAGGTTTTGCTGCCCGCTGTAGCCGCCGCCGGTGAAATCGCCTTGAACATTGATAGTGAGCGCCGTCGAGTCGGGATAGTGATTTTCATTCTGGCGCTCGAACTGGAAGCGGCTCTCGTTGACGATGTGATCATTGATGATGATCGTATCGCTCATCTGCACGGTGTGATCGGTGTTTGCTTCATGGGTGGAAGGGTTATCCGTCGAGTACGGATTGATGAGTGAACCCTGGTTGAGATCGCCATGCTCGGACTCGGACCAGAAGCCGTAACGCGCGGTGAAGGTGTTCTTCGCGCCGAGTTGCCAGTCGATGCGCGCCGAGGCGTTATCGCGGATGCGGCGATTCAAGAGATTGACGCCGAAGTTAGTACAGGAGACGAAGAGACCGGATCCAGAGCAATTCGGGTATGCGCTGATTGACAATTTGCCGGACGAGTTGTCAAGAATCGCATCATTGATCGACCAGGCGTTGATGCTTTCCGTGTTGCGCTGCTCGGCGCTGATGAAGAAGGAAGCCGTCTTGGAGAGCGCGCCGCTCGCCGTGCCGTTGAACTGGTAGCTGTAATAGGGCGGAATCACCGAACCATTCTCAGTGGAATAGGGATTGCCGGTGTTGAATGCCTTGTCGTTGCCTTGCATGAAGACCTGCCCGTGCAGCTTGTCTGTTCCCGGCTTGGTGAGAATCTCGATGCGGCCGTAACCGATGTGGTCGAACTCGGCCGAAAAGGGATTCTGATTGATGCGAATCTCGCGAATCGCCGACTTGGGTGGAAGCTGTCCGCCGCTGAAGCCGTCAATGTAAATCTGCCCGCCATTCGGTCCCGCGGAAGGGCCGGCCAGCGCCATCAACTCGTTCTCCAGCTCATCCGGATCGTCGGAGAGCGCATCCAGATCCTTGCCCTTGAGAACGATGGCGCTGGCGTTGCCGCCCGCCTCCACGTTGACCGTGGGCGACTCATCGGTGACCGTGACGTTCTGCTGCTCGACGGCCATGGCCATGGAAATCTTCACGTGCATCACCTGGCCGGCCGCAAGCTGAATGGGCTGCGAGGCAAAGTCCGCAAAGCCCGCCACCGAGACCAGCACAATATACTTGCCGGGGGCGAGGCCGCTCACCTGGTAAGCGCCACTGGCGTCCGCGGTTGCCGTGGCCACGGTCACTCCCGCGGAGGTGGTGATAGTGATCTTTGCGCCCGGAATCATCGCGTCCGTGGGGTCAGCAACATGGCCGCGCAAGGTGGCTGTCGCAACTGGAGCCGCGGTAGCCGCTGTTGCCGATGAAGGCGTCGCCACCGCCGGCGCGGGAGTTTGCGCCTGTGCGTTTGCCACACCAGCCGCGCCCAACGTCAAGGCAATAAAAAGATGAGTGAAGCCATGCAATTTTGAGTACACGTGTTCCTCGCTAGTTTCCAATGAATGTTTGTGTGAAACTATTGAGCGGCCGCTTCCGCCGCGCCCGCGCCGCCGTTCATGCTCCAGTTGGCGAGCAGGTCCTTGCTGGCTGCGGGAGCCTCCAATAGCGGTTCAACTCCTGCCAGCAGCGTGATCGCCGAAACATCGCTGGTTCCGTCGGTAGCCACCAGCATCACCGCCTCGCCCTTTTGCAAATCGCCGAGTTGAATCGCCGGGGCGCGACTCAGCATCTGCTCCGGGTCACCGCCGCCGTGGCCGCCATTCTGTCCACCCCATGAGCCTCCGCCATTCCCCTGGCCGCCGCTCCATTGACCGCCGCCTCCGCCGCGCTGCCCGCCAGCCGCGCCATTCGCAGCGGAAGCATTACCACCCCATCCGCCTTGACCGCCGCTCGTTGTTCCCTTCAGCCGCATAGCCAGCATGCGCGCCATCATCTCCGGCAAGCGCCGCATCTGCGCCTCCGCGCTGATGTGGATCGTGACCTGCTTCTTCGTCGCCAGATCCTTCACCACCAGCGTTGCTCCTGCCGCATCAAGCGACGTGATGGTCCCGGCGATGTTGCGGAAGCTGCCTGAAACCACCTCTTCGGCGGCAATCTCCGAGCCGTCCGCATTCTTTGTGCCGCGCGCCCGCAACTGGTCGCCCACGTGGATCGCATCGATCGGCGCCGGCTGCGCCTCGTCATAACGGACCGAGGCCGGCGCGTAACGCTTGAGCATCGTCGCCTTGGCGGTATGCACGGTAATCGTCTTTGCCAGAACTCCCGCCCCGCTGGTCAGCATAATGACGCCCGAGGCGGCATCAACGCTCTTCACCAGCCCGCCCACGCCGCGCCGCTGCCAATCTTCCTTATCCTTCTGTTGCTTCAACGCCAGATCGGATTGCTTCATGGCGACAATGCGAAGAGCCTGGATTGTGGTTCCGGTTACATTCGGATCCGGCTTGACCAGCGCACGGTCGCCCACCGCCAGATCGCTGAACGTAATCTTCTCCGCCCCGCTCAAATCCTTGGCTCCGGGCGCGATGCGCAGGATTGCCGCGTCCGCAGGAACTTCGACCTGATAAACTCCGTCGGCATCCGTCTTGACCGTAAGTGTGCTTCCATGGATGGCGGTGATCGAGCCCTGGAAAGGCTTGGGCGCCTGGGCCAGCGCCGCGCCGGCCAGCAGAGCCAAGATCACAGCCAAATGTACAATCGAAAGCGGAAATCGAATCTTCATCTTGCCTTTCATAAGCCAACTCTCCACCGGCCTACGCCTCTTGGCGTCCGGGATGGGAAAGATCATCACTGTTTGAGTAGACGAACCAAGCCGCCAAAAGGTTGAGGGAAGCCTGCTCAGTGGATTGAGTCTGCTGGAAAGCCCATGGATTCTGCTGGATTTATCGATTCTTATCTATTTGTTGTCCGGATCAATCCTTCGCCAGCTCCGCCGTCTCCAGAAAGGCAAAACTGCCCGACGGCGTGGGGACCACGTGCGTCAGCTGCCGGTTATGCACCACGACCGTATCCCTGTACCAGAGGTTGATGGCGGGCAGATCGCGCGCCAGGGTCTGTTGCGCCTCGACGTAATCGGCGCGCCGCCGGGCCGAGTCCGTGCTCTCGGACGCATCGGCAAGCAGCGCGTCGAGCTGCTGGTTCGAGTAGTGGCCGCGGTTGGCGCCCTGTGGAGAAAAGCTGGCCGTCGCGAAGGCGTAGGTGAAGATGTCAGGCTGCTCGTTGCCGCCGATCCAGCGCAGCGAGTACATCTGAAACGCTCCCCGCGTCACGTCCGAGTAGAAGGTGGCGAACTCGTAGCTGCGCAGGTCAAGCGCAATTCCCACCTTCGCCAGTTGCTGTTGCAAGACGGCAGCCAGCAGTCGAGTATCGCCGTCGGTTGAAGTCTTCATCGCCAGATGAAAGCGCACGCCGTCGCGCCCCGTCTTGTGGCCCGCTTCATCGAGCAGCAGCGCCGCTCGCGCCGGATCGTAATCGTAGCGGGCGACTTCATCGGTGAAGGCCCAGTGGCTCATGGGCAGCAGGCTCTCGGCCGTGTGCGCGTGGCCTCCGAGCAGCGTCTGGATGATCAGCTTGCGGTCAATGGCGCAGGCAATCGCCTGACGGATGCGCGTGTCTTTCAAAAGAGAATCGCGCAGGTTGAAGCCGAGGTACTGAACCTGTGTTCCGGGCGCGTCCTCGACAATCAGATTCGGCCGCGCGGCCAGCACCGCCAATGAGTCCATGGGCAGCGAATTGACGGCCACATCGCCCGAGCCTTTTTCCAGCTCCAGCGACTCGGTGATCGCGTCCGGCACCACGCGAAAGCGCACGCGTTCAATCTTCGGCGCGCCGGACCAACTCTGCGGATTGCACTCCACGACAACGTCCTGATCGATCTGCTGGCTCACAAAGCGAAACGGGCCGGTGCCCACCGGATGACGCCAGAACTCACGCCCGCTGCCCTCGGGAACAACGCCAAATGCGCCCGTCGATAGATTGGTCAGCAGAAAGTTATCCGCGTGCTTCAAATGAAAAACAACCGTCCGCGCATCGCGAGCCTCGACCGCATCCACCGACGCATAGGCTGCGGCTTTGGGCGAGATCACCGCGCCGGAGCGGATCGAATTCACGGTCCACGCCACATCGCGCGCGGTCAACGCGCGGCCGTCGTGAAACTGCACCCCATCGCGCAGATGAAAGACCAGCGTCAGCGGCTCCGGCTGCGCCCAACTCTCGGCTAATGCCGGTGTGAAATGAAAGCTGGCATCTCGTGCCACCAGACCGTCGAAGAGCAGTTCATCGAGGTGCTCCGATTGCGCGTCTGTTCCGACGCGCGGGTCCAGGCTGGCCGGGCTGCTCTCGATCAGAAAGACCACCGTCCGCGGATTGCGTGGCGCCGAGTGGCAGCCCGCCAGCGCCACCAGGCCGATGAGCACAAGCAGCCTACGCATACGTCACCTGCCCCAGGATCGCCGGCCGCGCCGCGCCGGTCGCTCGCGGCAGATTTCCCGGCAGATGATGCCAGGTCTGCCAGGCCAGCAGCGCAAAGGCCGCGGCCTCCTTGGCCTCGGCGGGCAGGCCGAACTCCTCGCTGGCCGCCAGTTCGCAACCCAGCGGCTCCAGCCTTGCGGCGAGCATCGCCATCAGCGTTGCATTGCGCGCACCGCCGCCGGAGACGATGTAGTCCACGGCGCGGCCCTTCATTCCGCTCAAAACATAAGTTTTGTAACTCCGCGCAATCGTCTCGGCGGTCAGAGCGGTCGCCGTGGCCAGCGCGTCTTCGGGGCGGTTGCTCTGCCGTAGGCAGGCTGCGAGAAACTGCGCCGCGTAAGCCCGCCCAAACTGTTCGCGCCCCGCGGTGCGTGGCGGCTTCTGCTTGAAGTACGGATTACGCAACGCTTCGGCCAGCACCGGCTCAAGCACTGCGCCCTGCGCTGCAAAGTTCCCGTTACGATCGTAGTTTTTGTGAAAGAGCTCCTGCGCAAGCCAGTCGATCGCCATATTCCCAGGGCCAGTGTCGAAGGCGATTACCGCATCGGCCGCGGCTCCGGCGGGAATCGCGGTCAGGTTGGCGATGCCGCCGATGTTCTGCAAAACCCGCCCGCGCTTGGCATCGGCAAAGAGCGCGTAGTCCAGTAGCGAAACCAGCGGCGCTCCCTGGCCTCCGGCCAGAATATCCGCGGGACGAAAATTGGAGACCACAGGAACGCCAATCGCCGCGGCAATCACCGCCGGCTCGCCTAACTGCCATGTGCAAGCGAAGCGCCGCCCCGCATAGCTCTCCGTGCGCGGCTGATGATAGAGCGTCTGCCCGTGGCAGCCAATTAAATCGAGCTTGACTTTGTGTTGCGCGAGCGTAGCGCTGACCGCCTCGGCGTAGGCCAGGCCGAGCCGCCAGTTGAGCCGCGCCAACTCGGCGGTTGAAGTTGCACTCGCGTTCATCGCCGCTAAAACCGCGCGCCTCAACGCAGCCGGAAACGCGAAGCCCTCATGCGCCAGCAGCGTGACGCGGGGCCGCAGCTTTCCCGGCGGAATGCGCACCACGGCTACATCGATTCCGTCCGCCGAGGTGCCGCTCATGATGCCGGCCACTGTCATGGTCTTCGCGCTCATACTGGTTGCGCCTCCGTGATAGATATCAAATCTTTGATGAAGTCGACAGGTTGAAGGGTACGGGCTATAGCCGAAAAGTACGGGCTATAGCCGAAAAGTACGGGCTATAGCCGAAAAGTACGGG
>Ga0181520_10000477_pt1 | contig 88898 bp, 77 predicted proteins | sample PEATcosm2014_Bin_29_FD_132451 | JGI IMG/M metagenome (GOLD analysis project Ga0181520, IMG submission 132451) | Peatland microbial communities from MTU Mesocosm Facility, Houghton, MI, USA - PEATcosm2014_Bin02_30_metaG | ecosystem: Environmental > Terrestrial > Soil > Wetlands > Peat | place... | reverse complement strand
GCGCAAGCTGATGCGCTACATCCGCGCTTATTCAAAGACGGCACGCCCGTTCAATTGGAAATACGCCGATGCCCGTCGTCGGGTGCGGCCATGCTAACGAATTCACCGCGACAGGCCACTAGGGTCGGGAATGCCGCAGGGAAACGGCCCGCCAGCCGGCGCTTCCGGCATCGCCACGCCGGCGTCGCGCGGCGCGACCGCCGGCGTTGAATTGTTGGCCGCACTGGTCCGGGCGGCGCGCGGCGGGGAGTACGATGCGCTGGGCGCTTCGTCGGGAGCGAACGCCAGCACCCTTTCGAAGCCTCGCGGCCCCGCGATCCGAGCCCGGACGCCGCCCCGGAACGGGTCTGCGGCGATCCAGGCTTCGTACGGCTGCGCGAGGCGCTGTCCGGCGGCCACGGCCGCCTCAATGGCTCCCGGCGGCGGCGGAGATGCCCTGCCAGCCCAAGACGGTCAGGTGCATGGGGTGCTGGCGCCCTGCCGACAGCGCCGGCGGCCCGTAAAAGCCCAATGTGCCGGGCGGCAATTGATGGTTCGCAGGCTCAAGCTCCCCAGATGCGGACTTCCTGGGCATTTGCTGGTGCGAAGGGGATTTCGCGACAGCTATGGCCGGGGCAGGCTGCTGAAAAGCGGGGGTTCGTAAGTCCGGTCGGAGTATTGAGAGGCTATTGAGAGTCAAAATCGCTTGGAGAAGATCCCGGCGAGGGCTCAGCGGCGCCTTTGCGAGTGCCTGCCCTGCGCGACCGTTTTCGACCATCCGAAGACTTTCGACCTGCGATCATCCTCGTCATAGATTTCGTCAAATTGGCCGTTGAGCGCCTTCAGTGCTTCGTCCTAGACGTGAAACAAGCTGAGCAGGGTGTCGTCTCCCCCGGAGACTCGCGTCCGTTCATCACCTCGCACCGATGGCTTAGGAACCAGATAATACCGGCTCCCGACCTGTGCGAAGTTCGCGATGCGCCGGGCAGCCGCAGCAGGGCCATTGCACGCACCCCAGGAAGTTCCACCGCGATCCGGTAAGAGTGGCCAAATTTGGCGGCAGTTATAATGTTGCTGATGCGCACTGATCCTCCGACGGTGTCAGCCGTGATCGCAGTCTTCGGCAATGACGTGTCTATATATGCGGAAGTGGACCGGCTTGCCTCCGACATAGTCGAAAACTACTCTGGCCAGTCCAGCGGTATTGAACTGATCCTTGTGCCTCACGGCGATCCCTGGCGGCTTGCCCTTCCATTCGCAAGCCTGTCCGGCCGTCACGTTCGCATCGCTTCGCCCGTCGGCGTCCCGGAACTCCCGGCACTACTGTTCAATCACGGCGCACGCGAGGCTCGTGGGTCTTTTCTTGCCTTCGCCTGGTCCGGAATTGACTTTGCCGCCTGGCTGGTCTGGCTTCAGCGATGGCGCCACGATACTTCCTCAATTTCGCGGCCGAGCTTCGTAGCCGCGCGTCCATCGCCTGAAAACGTCCGAAAACAACCGTTGCATAGCTGGAGGTGGTCCGCCTCGGAGACCGTCCCGTCCGCGTACGACGGGGGCTGGGTGGAGATGTTCGACTACGTTCCTATGGCCGGGTCGGTTATCTCCCGGGACTATTTCTTGCGGCAGGGCGGCTTCTCATCGTCGCCTCTCCTGCAACGTGGGTTTTGGTGGGAGTTCGCCGCGCGGGCGACCAGGACCGATTCCATCGCTATGCTCAATTCGGAAGCCCCCGCATGCCGTTGGTCGGCCGCGGATTTTCCCCTGGCGAACGACCTCGGTCTCAGTGGCGACCTGGTGGCGCGCCGTGTCGTCCGGCGATCCGGTTCGCCGCGGGAACTTCACGACTCGTGCGACTGGGCTGATGCCGGCGCCTTCGCTGCCGACCTTTCCCCTGGTGCGCGGAAAGCTGTCCAGGGATTGTTGCGGCGATGGCGGGCGGCCGATGGCGACGCGCGCGCGGAAGCTATCGAAAGCTCCCGGGACTCATCCCCCTCCAGAGATTCGGGCCCGCTGCGCATTGTCGTTCTCGGCGGAATGGATGAGCCGGCGCACAACCAGCTCTGCTTTTTCAACTATTTTGAATTGCTCGAAGGAAATGGCGCGCTTACCTGGAGGGTCATTCTGGACACGGCCGCCCAGCCACACGATGTCACGAGAGCGGACCTAGTGATTTTCAGCCGTACTCGTTCGGATAACGCCTGCCGCCTGATGGATTGCTGTATGCGTTTCGGAATCCCTACGATTTACATGCTGGATGATAACTGGTTCGCCGTTGGCAAAGAGTGGAAAGAGTACGCGGATGTTTTCACATCTGAGGCGAAGACCTATAAAGACTTCTTGTACTGTCTGACGCGGGCGGACTATGCGCTTACCTACAATCCAATTCTGGCCGAGGACTTGCAGCCCTACAGCCGCAATCTCGAGGTGCTTCCGGTCAACGTCAAGCTTTCCCTTTTTCCGCAGGCAGAACGCCGCCCGGATCGTCGCCTCCGCGTTGGTTACGTGGGATCGCCTCGCCGTGTGGAGGCTCCATTCGAGGCTCTTGCGAGCCTGGCGAAGAAGCGCGACGACTTCGATGTATTCGTCATGGGATTGACGCTGCCGAACGCCCTCTTGTCAGTTCCCGCCGAGCGGCTCATCCACTGCAAGTATGTGTTCGGATACTCCCGCTATGCGGCAGCCTTGTGCGAAGCCGCGCCGGACATCTTGCTGGCGCCAGTTGAGGATACCCGCTCGGACGCATCCCGGTGCCCCAATAAGTATCTGGAAATTACCGCCGGCGGCGCCGTCGGAGTGTACTCGAACCTAGCGCCTTACGTTAGCTATGTGAGAGATCGCGAGAACGGCATTTTGGTCGAAAACGACTCCGAGTCGTGGGAATCGGCTATAGCTTTTCTGCTCGACGACCCAGGTTGCAGATCCGCAATAATCGAAGACGCGCAGCGCGATGTGCGGGCGCATTTCGACACGCCGGTAGCGCTCCCTCGGTTCCTCGACTTTCTAATGCGCGCATCCGGCGCGCTCCACCTGGAGAAAGCGGCGGCAAGATGACCGGAAAGGCCGGACCTCGCGTCGCCTTTGTCTCTCATTCCCCATGGATTGCGGGCGCCGAGCGTCTTTTTCTCGGTCTCCTCCAAAATCTTCCCGAAGGCGAAATACAACCGGTGGTTATTTTCCCCTCAACGGAGGGACCGGTGAAAGCAATGGCCAGGCAGGCGCTCCCCTTCCCTATGTTCGAGCTGCCTTATGGCTTTACCATCCCCAACCACGGGGACTCCCACTGGCTCGAGCGGTTGCAGCGGGAAACGACCGCTTTCACGAATCTATACCGTGAGTTGGAGTTGGATGCGGTGGTCGTGAATACGACCGTGGTTTATGCAGCGTCCGCTGCCGCGGTTCGCGCGCGGGTCCCTCTGTTGGTGCATTGCCACGGCCCGCTCTTGCCACGCGCATTTCCCAATCTGGACATGGCGGCATGGCGCTCGCTCGATGTGCTCCAGTCCTACATGGCGGATATGGTGCTTACGCCCTCCCGATGGGTCTACGACTACCTGAGGGCGGTTTGCCACGTACCCGAGTCGCGCCTGCGGGTGCTATTCAACGGAACGGAACTGCCGCCCGCCGACGGCCTCGAGACTGAATCCGCGGGGCCGGATGCGCCGGAGTTCGTGATGCTGTGCACCCTGGAGCCGCACAAGGGAGTCCCCGTCTTCTTGGAAGCCGCGGCATCCTTCCTGGCAAAGCGGCCTTCCGGCGCTCGCTTCCTCGTATACGGCGACGGATCGCCGCGCTATCGCCAAATCCTCGAAGAAATGATCCAGCGGCGGAACTTGCAGGGTGACTTCGTTCTGCGCCCGAAGCAGGAGGTCGACTCGATCTACCGGCGTTGCTGCGCGGCGGTCGTCACATCGGAGTTTGAACCGTTTTCCATGGTCGTAATCGAGGCCATGAGTTACGCCAAGCCCGTGATAGCGACTCGTTGCGGCGGCCCCGAAGAGATTCTGGAGGACGGCAGGGACGGTTTCCTGATCCCCGTCGGAGACAGCAAAGCACTGGCGGACCGGATGCTGACCCTGGCCGGCAGCCCGGCGTTGCGCCGGCAAATGGGACTCGCGGGCAGGCGGCGCGCAGAGTCGGTTTACGATATCCAGGTGATGGCCCGTAAGTATCTGGACAGCGTTGTGTCGCTCGTGGAAACCGGCAACGCTCCGGAATCGCTCGAGCGAAAGCGATTCCTGGAGGCATTGATCGGCTCCGAATCGGTATGTCCGGCCCCCGGCGTTGCGCGGTCCAGTTGCGAACAGGCAGCCAAGGCGCATGCGCATGCTCAAGAGACGGGGCATGACGATGGCGGTCGCCAACAGCGGGAGGCAGGCGCGGCCTATCGGTTCGCAGGCCGCTGGGCCGAGGATAAGGCGATCGTCAGCGAGTTGTATTCGCAGTTATCGGCTGTCCAGGCCTCGAGGATGAGCAGTTTTCGGTCGATTTTCGATTGGAAGGACGTGCTCTGGGATTCGGTCTCGCCGGCCTTTGCTGAGATCAAATCGTATACCGACCGGTATTTCCGGCCGGTGGCTAGGACACGTTTGGTGCTTGGCGCCGACCTTGCGGCCATTCCGTTTCGCGAGTACGTTGTGCCCTTTAGCCCGAAACGCCTCGCCGCCGTGTCGCTTGCCATCCGTCCCTTACAGTGGAGCAAACAGGGCAGCGTCGGCATCGAGATCGTTTCGTCCCAACACCGGGTGTTGGCGCGGGCCGTGGTTCCGATCGCGATGATCCGGCACGACGTCCCGACGAGATTCGAAATCGCCTCGGTTATCGAGGATCCCGGCGCTTTCTGGCGTTTGCGCGTGTTCGCCAAGGATGTGAGCGCCCCGGTCGCCATTTGGGAGTTGATCCGGTATTCGGGCCTATCGTCGGTGAAAGAGCGCTTGCCGTTCGCCCACTTTCAAGAATATGGACTCTAGCCCATGTCCCGCGTTCGACTGGTCCTCGGTCGCGGACCACGTCAGCTTCTCCAGGGAGGGGTTGCCGTTGCTTTCCGTTAGCGAGCCATGCAGGGAGGTTCCTGATGTCGAGAATCAAATCGGCGCTCCCGAGATGCCGTCATCCATTTCGTTTTTTACGCAGTTCCATCTCCCGATGATCCGGGCTGCCGGCGTCGAACCCGAGAATTGCCGCATTCTAGAGATAGGCGCCGGGTTCGGGCAACTCGCGTATGGAACCCTGAAGGCAATCAGGCCTGAACTTTACGTTGCGAGCGACGTTTTCGCGCGACTCATTCCGGTGCTGGCCGGGAATCTCCCCAAATGGACGGATTCCGCGACCGCCGCGGCCATCCTCGATCCGCAGGATCCGCTGCTTTTCAAAGCACGGCTATTCAGCGTCATTCAGTCCCATTCGGTCCTGCACCACGTGCTCAACTACCGGAGCGCGGTTCGCGCCCTGTACGAAAAGCTCGCCTCTCCCGGCGTACTGATTTTCTGCGAGCCGTGCCTTGAAGGGTATCTCTTTTTCCTAACCGCCATCCGCATGTTCAGGAGAGTCGCGACGTTTCCAGAGGACACCGCCGCGCAGGTCCGCCTGATTGAGGAATACATCGTCGAACGAACGGGCCCGCGCCGCGCCGATCCGGTATTCTTGCGAAGGTTCGGAGCGGGCGACAAATACCTCTATTCGCTGTACGACTTGATGGAACTTGCCGAGGACATCGGCGCCAAGTTTTTCGTCCAAAAAGACGGACGCTCGCTGAAGGAAAGCCTCAAGTTCGAATTGCGCCTGCGCGGCGGAGATGACGATCTGCTTGCCCGGTTCGACCCGTTCTTATCGGAATTGCTTCCGGAGGGAGTCGAGAACGCGTACTTCTCCGACCTCCGTCAAGTGTTCTGCTTTCGCAAGCCGTAGGGCGTCAGCGTGTCCGGATCATCCTCGCGAAACCCTCCGCGGCGCGGCGCGCGCTTCTGGAGATTACCATTGCGGCGCCGCCCTTCCGGTAAGCGTCCTCGATCTGCAGACCCAGAACCCGAAGATTGTGGGCAGTTTGCTCCACCACGGCCCCGGTCCAATACGCGCGCGCCAGATGGCTCGGCCGCCGGCGCAGTTCGAGCCGGGTTTCGCCGATACACTCTACCCAAGCTCCAGCCACGGAACTCACGCAGTGCTTGGCACGCACGTCCTGCGCCGCACGTTCTCCCACCCTTCGCCGTTCCTCCGCGCCGAACGCGAGCCGCAAGATGGCAGAGAGCCAGGACTCTGACCGATCGTCTAGCAGGAAGCCCGTGACGCCGTGCTCGACGCAACTCCGGTAAGGATCGACGTTCGAATACAGGCCCGCTATGCCGCAGCCGCCGTACTCCCGGTACTTGTTATTGGTCTTTGCCCGGTTGGCGACCGTGTCGCGTAGCGGTGCGAGACCGATCGCCCAGTTCCGTCCCGCCTGGAAGCGCATGAACTCCGCGTAAGAGTCCACATACGGGAAGAAACGGACTCCTGGTCCTGGCTCAACGCCGGCCGGCAGCGCGCCGCAGAACTCGAAAACGGCCCCTGGAAAATGATCCAAGACTGGCTGTATCACTGGGCGAACCAGCTCTAGGTCAGGTTGCCTGGTGCCGCTCCCGGCAAAGCCGATCCGGATTTCGGCTGTCGCTGGGCGAGCACAGCCTTCGATCAACCCGAAATCGAAGAACGGCGGAAGCACGCGGACGCGGCATGTGAGATTTGCGAGATAGACGGCGAGCACCTCCGAGTTGGTCAGGACCTGATGCGCCTGGGACACGGCCAGCCGTAGAGTGTCCCGTACCTCGGAATCCCGATAGTAGAGCGCTACCGGTGAATCCCCCTGAATCTCCCAGAAGTTGTCGTCGAGGTAGTACAGATACGGATGACGGGCGTCGTTCAACAGCTTGATCCAAAACCGGAGCGAGCGATCCCCGCAACGAACGAACAAAGGAACCGTGCCCGGGTCCAAGTCCGCAATGGTGAGCGACGAGAGAAGCGCTTTGCGGTAAGCGATGCCGAACCGGCGACTGGCTCGCAAGACCTGTTCCAGCAGTTGGGTGGTTGCGATTTCGCCTTCGATCACCATCAACACCGAAATATGGTCGTCTTGCAACCGTCCTCCCGAATGACGTCGATTACTGCGAAACCTCGCCGCGATACATGCCCGTCACCTCGCGGGTGGGTCCATCGGCAACCACCCGACCCTTGTCCAGCCAAATCGTCCGCTCGCAGAACTTGTCGAGAAGGTCGAAGCTGTGGGACGCGAAAACCAGCACTTCGCCCTGCTCCATAAACTCCATCATCCGCCGCTTCGCCTTTTCGGCGAATCGGATATCCCCGGCGCCCATCACCTCGTCCAGCAACAGGATTTCCGGATTGATGCTGGTCGAGATGGCGAACGCCAGACGGATGAACATGCCCGAAGAGTAAGTCCTGACGGGATAGGAAAGGAACTCGCCCAGTTCGGTGAACTCACCGATTTGGTGCAACTTTTCCTCGATCTCTGCAGGTGACATGCCCAACAAGAGCCCGCGGATTCGAATGTTGTCCCATCCCGACTGGTTCATCTCGAACCCGGTCGCAAACTCGAACATCGGACAAACATGGCCGCTTCTTTCCACGCGGCCGGCGGTTGGCGGATAGATTCCCGCCATTACCTTCAGAAGCGTGCTCTTGCCCGCGCCGTTCAGGCCCAGAAGGCCCACTCGCTCTCCCCGCTTGATCTCCAGCGTGATGTCCTTCAACGCTTCCACCCGGTACCGGGCTGGCTTGAGCGGCTCCTTGATGAATCGCCGGACCAGCCACGATTTCAAGGTGTCGAGACCCGCGACCTGCCCTTCGAATGTCATCCCGACCTGGCGCAGGCGAAGGTAGACCTGTTTCATAGCAGGACCACGATCCGCGAGTCGAGCGAATTCGCGACCAGGGCCGCCAGCGCCCAAGCCGCCAGGACGTAGAGACAAGCCCATAGATACGTCTCCGGTGCAGCCGGCGCTCCGCGGAGGATTGGCTCGCGCGCAACGGTGATGAGGTAATAAAACGGGTTGAGGCGGTAGATCAGGGATAAGTGCCTCTCGTCTAACATCTTCGTCGGAAACATCACCGGCGTCACAAAGAACGCTACTTGCAGAATGCCGCCCGCGGCGTGAGGATAATCCCGGAAGCGCACGCCGAGGTACCCTGAAAGAGCGATGTGCGCCAAAGAAGCCAGCAACAGGATGACGAGGCCGGGAACGGCCAGCACCCAGCCCAGGATCGAAAAACTGCCGGAGATTACCTGCACAGGGACCACCGTCGTCAGCGAGATCGCCAGAATAATCGACGTAGAGACCAAAGTTCGGAGAAGGTAGATCTGCTTCGGATAGCAGAACTGTTTGATGTAGCCCTCCGCGTTGACGAAGCTCCAGCCCGATTCCGTGAGCGAAGCGACGAGCATCCCCCACAGGGCTAAGCCGGTCAGGAGATAAGGCAAGAACTCCCGCATCGGCTGATTGATCAAGACCCCATACAAGACCCCTACGCCAGCGACGAACAGGAACATGTTCAAGAGGATCCATACCGGTCCGAGAAAAGACCTGCGGAACCGCGCTTTGATGTCCTGCGTTCCCAGGAACCACCAAACGCGCCAGACTCTCACGGACGCAACACTGTCGGCCAGCAATTGAGATTCGAATCGCATGAATCAGCCGCGGCCTCCATCCCGTGTGAGCGAACGCCGCATCCGGATCATCCCGCCCCGCCTTTCCTCTTCTTCGAACCCTTGACGCCGGTACAGCCCGATCGCTCTCGCGTTGTCCTCCTTCACGTCGAGGTAGACGGAGGTCAGTTGCAGGGTGTTGGCGCAAAAATGCAGGAGTTCAGAGCAAGCCAGATCCATCAAGCCTCGTCCTCTCGCTTCCGGCGCGGCGATGAAACGGCCCACCTCCGCGGTCCCGTCCGCCCGGTTGACGCTGTAGACGGACGCCTGTCCCACCGGCGCGCCTTCGAATTCTACGAAGAACACGAAATCGTTGTCTGTTACCAGATATTGCTCGAACCACGCCCGGTGCTGGCCCGGATCGATCCGGTCGAAAGTCCTGAACCAGATCCGCACATCTTCGCGGTTGCGCCAGCTCAAGGTGAGGTCCAGATCCGACTCGATGATCGGCCGTAAGGTCAACCCGCCGGATCCGAAGCTTTGTAAGGGGGGCTTCATTTGCTGAACCGGATCAGCAGATCGGCGATCCGATTCACATCGCCGCAGGTCAGGCTCATATGCAAGGGAAGTGAAATCACCTCGCTGCTCGCCCGCGCGGCTTTAGGACAAGTCCCTGCGGCGTGGCAATACATCTTGTACTCGGTATTATCGCGGTAGTGGACACCGGGATAGATTTGATGCCCGTTCAGCGCCAGCATCACCGCGTCGCGTTGGTTGACGCGGACCTGAAACAGGTGGGTCGCGGATTCGCACCCCGGGGCGATCCCGACGACGCGAACGGAAGGACAATCCTGAAGACGCGCGCGGTACCAGGCGGCAAGCTGTCGGCGGTACGCGTTGTCCTGGTCGAGCCATTTCAATTGCGCTAACCCGATGCCGGCCATAATCGAATTCCCGTGATACTTGTATCCGACTTCTTCTACGTCATACATCCACTTATAAGAGCCTTGGGCAGCGGTTCGGGAATACGTGTCCTTGCTGATCCCCAGCCAGCTCAACTTTCGAGCCCGGTCGTCGTCTTCCCCGTCCTTGAAACACACCATCCCAGCGTCGGCGGTAGGCAGGTTTTTTACCGCCTGAAAGCTGAACACCACCGCGTCGGGCTCCGGACCCACCTGCCGGCCGCCCGCGCGCGTCCCCGCCATGTGGGCCGCGTCCAGAATCAACCGGAGACCCCTCTGCCGGCACAGGTCCACGATCGCGTCGTATTGCCCCGCGTTGCCGCCCACGCCGACGAACATGACGGCCCGGGTTCTAGATGTGATTCGGGAAGCGACGCTCGAAGGATCCAGGCAGAGGAAATCGTCGATGTCGGCGAATACCGGACGAAGCCGCGCATGAAGGATCGCATGATTGGTGGAAACGAAGGTGAAGGGCGTCGAAATGACCTCATCGTCGTCGTCCCAGCCGAGCCGTGTCTTGAGGATGTGCACCGCCAAGTGAAGTCCGGACGTGCCCGAGTTCAGGAAGTGCGCATGCGGCATCTCGGCGTAGTTCGCCCATGCCTTCTCGAACTCCACCGTCTTGAAGCCGAGACCGGTCCAGCCCTTTTCCAGGCATTCGCGGATCTCCTTCAGGCATTCATCGATTCGGTAACTAGGGACGAACAGTTGGATCGACATCCTTCACTCTCTTCTCGGGCGAACCGGCAGGATCGGTTACGGGCCACCGCATGCCGACCGTCACCGGCGAAACCTCCGACAGCTCGATTTTCTCTAAACGCCGGGAAAGATTGGGGCTGTAAAAGTGATCCGGCTCCCTGAGGGCTTCGCCCCACCGCGTCCACAGCGCCATTCTCTCGGTCAGACGCGTTTTCATCTTCCGCGTTCGCCCTTCCTCATGGTGGAGAAGCGACGCAGAACTGAGCACGACTTCATATCCGGCCTGCCGCGCTCTCAGGCAAAGGTCCACATCGTTGTAGTTATCCGGGAGTCGTGCGTCGAATCCGCCGAGTTGCTCGAAAAGTGTCCGCCGGATAGCCAGGCAGCCTCCCGTCACTGCCGAGACGTTGCGCGTCAGGCCAAGCCACGGCCAGAATGGGCTTCCGATCTGGAAACGGCCGGCATGTCCTACCCCGTCGCCGATCCCCAGCACGATTCCGGAGTGCTGGATCGTGCCGTCGAAGTAGCGCAGGTCGGCGCCGACTACGCCTACTTCCGGCCTGAGGAACGGCGCGCACAGGCCGTTCAACCATCCCTCCGCCTGCGCGACGACATCGTCGTTCAAGAACAAGATCAACGGGCCCGTCGTCTGGCTGGCCGCCAGATTGTTCATCCAACTGAAGTTGAACGGTCCGGCAAATTGCGCACTCTCCGCGCCGAACCGGCGTGCGACGGTCGCGATAGCTTCGTTCGTGTTGTCCTTGCTGCGGTGCAGAACAACGTGAATCCGCGCGCCCTGTCCATCGCGCGTCGCTAAAATGGAGCCGAGCAAGCGTTGAAGGAGGGCGGGATTTCGGGTGGGAATCACGATCGAGACCCCATCCGCCCTGAAGTTCTTGTCAGTCCACCCGTAGGTATTCGCATGCGGCCGATCGTAGACTTCCGCGTTGATTTTACGGCGAGCCAACGCTTCCGCAAGAGCCTCCCGCCCGGCGTCTTGCGTGTGCGGCTTCGCCGATGAATTGAGCGCGGTAGACGACGGATGCTGCCGGCGGTGGTAAAGCACGAATGGAATGTGCGCGACTTTGCACCGGGCATCGGTCAATCGCAATACGAGGTCGTAGTCCTGGGCGCCGTCCCGCAAGGACCGGAACCCGCCGACTTCCCGTGCCCTTTCGGTGCGGACCACCAGCAGATGGCTCAGGTACATGCAGGAAAGGAGGAGAGCGGGTGACCAGCCCGGTTTGAACACCGGTAACTGAGCCCGTCCCTCCTGGTCCACATAGTCTTCGTCGGTGTACAGAAGATCGGGATCATCGCAGCGCAAGACAGCCGCTATATGATCGAGAGCGGACCTCTCGACAGAGTCGTCCTGATCGAGAAATGCGGCGTAGGGGCCGGAAGCGGCGTTCAGGCCCAGGTTGGACGCAAACGAAATGCCGCCTCGTTCTCCCAAAATCATCCGCGCTCGCGACTCGTTCTGAATCAAGGACCGGCAGTAGGTCAGCACCGCGTCCTCAGGAAGGCCATCCAGCACGACGATTAACTGCCAGTGTGGATAGGACTGTGCGCGAATGGAGTCGATTGCGGTCTCCAGCCAGGCGAGGTTGGGCTGGAAAACCGGAACGATGACAGTAATCAGGGGGCCCGCCTCATCCGATCCCATCGGTTTGGCCCTCAGGCCCGAATAAGGGTCCGTGGCCAGGTGCAAAGCCAGCCAATTGCGGTATTGTTCCTGAGGAGCCAGAGACCCCATCCATCGCTGCACCACGCCGGCGAACGGGCCTTTCAGAAGCATGTGGCCGAGCCGGCGATACCGCCGTGTGAACCAAATCGCGGTCTTCGCCAGGCGGTTGTAAACAGCCTCGAGTTGGGCGACTCGCCGGTCCAGCGACTCCAGTTCGCGCAAGAGCGCGTCGATTTCGCCGAAACCCGTGGGCGGGGCAGGCCCGCCGATCCGATAAACTCCCCTCGGCGGCGAAGCCCTCTGATCGGGAAGGTGGTCGAAACCAAGACGCGACATGAATCAGCTATAGTATCCAAATAGCGTGCCCGTCCGCGCGCGGATCTCAGACAGCCTTCTCGCAGATCTCCACAACTGCTCCCTAGTCTAGATGTCTGTTTCCGCAGCGCTTCGAGAACAGTCCTCCCGCCATTCAATGCGTTGTTGGCCGGTTAAACGGCGTTGTGGGAAGCGCCGTCCGGCAAACGGCCGTTCCTGGCGAGCTCGATGCCCTGGGCCGTCTTCGGCCCAGGGCTGAGCCCACCGTGGAGCCGGCAACGCCTGTTTTTCATCGCGGGACACTGGCACGGCGACCCGCGCCTGGTCTTCGCGCCGCACCGCGGCGCCTTCGCGAAATCGCCCTGCCGGTTGCCGTGCTTGAGCCAGCCACGCCGCTTCTCACAGGGTATTCCGTCGGGTTCGGTCATTTCTCCCCCTCCCCGGCCCCCTCCTTGCCGCCGTTCACTGTGCCAACAATGGCTTGGCCACCCTAGTACACGTGGACGTGCTCCACAGTCACCTTTTGCTGGCCCGCCTTGCCCTTCAACTTCTGCATGGTCGCAAGCTGTTCGTTGAAAACCCGCATCAGCCGGGTTGCCCATAGGGCGTGGGTTTTCATGACTTCAAGATTCTGGTCATCCAACGTCGTGCGCTTGAGGAACAATAGCGCCGCTTCGTGAGTCGCGAGCATCTGCGCGGCCAACAGCGCTTCAGTTGCATTCTGGGGAGCCATCTCCGCGATCGTACTGATGGCTTGGCACATGGTTCCCTTGAGATCGCTCGATTTCGGCAGGACAAGACATGTCTGGACTTGGTTGGCGATCCGGAGTGCTCCTTCGGCGTGGCGCGTGCCAGTAGTTGCGCACAGGCCCGCCAACGCCTCTTCCAGGAATGGCCGTGCATCCGGTATATACTGTGCAGATTATGCGAGCTTGCCTGTTTTTCCTTGCCGCCACGGTTGGTTTCGTTTTCGCACAAGGCCTCCCACCGGTCGCCGACCGCCTGGCCATGCAGAACGCCCTCTTCGAGGAACAGTACGAGTCCGATCTCCGCATTTTTCCGGAGCGCGCCACGGCTTTCGGCGACTACCGGTATAACGACAAACTTCCGGAGGACTCGCTCGCAGCCATCGCCGAACGCAATCGAACCGACCGTTCCTTTCTCGCACGGCTCGAAGCAATCCCCACCGCCGGCTTTTCCGACCAGGACCAACTCTCGCACGATCTTCTGGTCCGCGTTCTGGAAGGGCGCATCGCGGACTTCGATCTCAAAGAGTACGAAATGCCGGTCAATCAGCAGAACGGGATCCATACCAGCCTTGCGGATCTGCCGCTTTCCGTCCCGCTGGACTCCGTCAAACACTATGAGGATTACATCGCACGCCTTCACCAGATTCCTCGAGTCTTGAACCAGACCACCGAGGTCCTGCGCGCCGGCATGAAGGACAAGCTCATGCCCGTCCGGTTCCTCATCGAAAAGCTCCCCGTCCAATGTCAGGGCATTGTCGACGCCGACCCCTTTCTTCTCCCGACGAAGAAGTATCCCGCTGGCATATCCCTCGAAGACCAGAAGCGCCTGACCCGGCAGATCGCGGACGCCATCAACACGGACGTAATCCCCGCCTACAGGAGTTTCGCCAGTTTTCTGCGCACGGAATACGCCCCCGCGGGACGAACCGCGCTCGCCGTCACTTCGCTCCCGGACGGCCAGAAGCGCTATGAAAACGACATCTACGGCCGGACCACCACTCACATGACGCCGGAAGCGATCCATCAACTCGGCCTGCGCGAGGTGGACCGCATCGAGACCGAGATGACCGCGATCGCCCGGAAGGAGGGCTTCGCCGACCTGGAGTCGTTCCGAGCCTCGCTCAAGACGAATCCCAAGTACATTCCAACGTCCGCGGCGCAAATTCTCGACGATTTCCGCCGCTGCATTGCGCAGATGGAGCCTAAACTGCCGGAACTCTTCACCATCCTTCCCCGGTCGCCGGTCACCGTCGAAGCCATACCCGACTTCCAGGCCGCGGCCGCGACGCATTATGTCACCGGCACTCCGGACGGCAAGCGCCCAGGCCGGGTGGTGGTTGCGACCTCCAACTTCGCGGAACGCTCACTAGTGGACGATGAGGCGATTGCCTACCACGAAGGCGTCCCGGGACATCATATGCAGCTATCGGTCCAGCAGCAACTCACCGGGATGCCCAAGTTTCGGCTCCATAACCTCGGGTTCAACGCGTACGTTGAAGGCTGGGGTCTGTACGCGGAGCAACTCGGCAAGGACGTCGGCTTTTACCAGGACCCGGTTTCGGACTACGGCCGTCTCGCTTCGGAGCTTTTCCGGGGCGTACGCCTGGTGGTGGACACCGGGATTCACTCGAAAGGCTGGACGCGGGACCAGGTGGTGGATTACATGCGCGAGTCCGGCGCCGTGGACGAGCCCACCATCCAGTCCGAAACGGACCGCTACATCGCGTGGCCCGCGCAAGCCCTCAGTTACAAGCTTGGCCAGCTCAAGTTCCGCGAACTCCGCGAGCGCGCACAGAGGGAACTGGGCCCCAAGTTCGATATCCGCCGATTCCATGACGAGATGCTCGACGGCGGATCTCTCCCTCTCGACCTCCTCGATGCCCGCACGGACAAATGGATCGCACAGCAAAAATCGAAGTGACCGCGACCGGTAAGATGGACCGCGCGCGAAGCGGCAAAGCCCGGCGCGCGCGCCCGAACCCGGTTCGATGAGGGTTGCATGGGGCCGTTTCATGAGGCTATGTTAAGTGTTAGCGATGGAAAGGAGGATCGTCGTCAATGACGCCACCAAGGACTTGCCTGATCGTTGATGACGAATCGTCCGTACGGGCCTACGTGAAGTCCATCCTGGAGCGGGAGCATTTCCGGACCTTTGAAGCTCCGGACGGCCTACGGGGTCTGCGCATGGTCGAAAACCTCGGTGACGCTTTGGATGTGATCGTAGGCGACGTCCAAATGCCGGGTGGCGACGGGATGACTTTCGTGTGCGCCGCAAGGGAACTGTTCCCCGCGCTGCCGATTGTCCTGATATCGGGGTACCCTGAGCCCGAACGGCACAAGCGTCTGAGCACTCCCTTCGAGTTCATCCAAAAGCCATTTCTTCCCGACGCGTTGCTGACCGCCGTCGAAAATGCCACAAAGAAAATGGAGTTGAGAAGGAAAACGCCAGCCTCCGAATCCGGCTCCCGCGCTAGCCAGCATCGGGGACCGAAGGATCTAGCTGGCTAGCCGTTAGCCATAACGGCCTTCGACGTAGTCCGCGGTGCGGCTATCGGTAGGCGTCAGGAAGAGGTTTTCCGTGCGGCCGTTCTCGATGACCTCTCCCATCAGCATGAAGGCGCATTCCTTGCTCACGCGGCGCGCCTGCGCCATGTTGTGGGTGACCACCAGGATAGTGTACCGGCCGGCCAGCGCCAGCATCAACTCCTCCACCGCCAGCGTCGCCGCGCTGTCCAGCGCCGAGCACGGCTCATCCATCAGAATGACTTCCGGCTTCAAGGGCAACAGGCGCGCGATGCAAAGCTTCTGCTGGTCGGCCAGTTGCAGCGAGGTGGCGCGGGTTTGCAGCTTGTCTTTCAACTCGTCCCATAGGTTGACCTCGCACAAGGCCTTCTCCACGACGCTGTCAAGGTCCAACTTTCGCAACTCTCCGCGCGGGGTGTGGGTACGCAGGCCGAAGACGATGTTGTCGTAAACCGAAATCGGCAGCGGATTGGGCCGCTGGAAGACCATGCCGACGGCCCTGCGCAGCTCGGTGAGAGAAACATCCGGGGCGTAGATGTCCTGCCCGAGAATCTCGATCCCTCCGGTTGTCCGGACGTACCCATAGCGTTCGTTGATGCGGTTGAAGCAGCGCAGGAGTGTGGTCTTGCCGCAGCCGGAAGGACCGATGAGCGCGGCGATCTGTCCCTGCCGGACACTCAGGTTGATATTCTTGAGCGCCTGAAAGTCGCCATACCACAGGTTCAGATCGCGCGTTCGAATGCTGATGCGCTGGCCGGCGGGCGTCATCCGAAAATCCCCCGCACGTACTGGAAGGTTCGCCGGTCGGCCGGGGTCTCCGAGAAAATCGCTTCCGTGGAGCCGACTTCCACCAATTCGCCATTCAGAAAAAAGGCCGTCCGGTCGGCGATACGGCGGGCCTGTTGCACCAGGTTGGTGACAAGGATGATGGTGATTTCCGAGCGCATCTCCTTGAGCACGTCTTCGATGCGCATGGTGGTGACAGGGTCGATGGCGATGGAGAATTCGTCGAGGCAGAGGATCTCGGGGTCGTGGGACAAGGCGCGTGCGATGGTGAGGCGCTGCTGCTGCCCGCCGGAGAGGCGCGTGCCCAGGCTATCGAGGCGGTCCTTGACTTCTTCCCAGAGGGCGGCCTTACGGAGGCAGCGCTCGACGCGGGCTTCAATCTCATGGCGATCGCGGAGGCCGGCCATGCGCGGCGCGAAGGCCACGTTATCGAAGATGGAAAGCGGCAGGCCCACCGGCAGGGGCGCGACCATGCCGATCTTGCGGCGCAGCGCGGGAAGGTCTTTCAGCTTCCAGATGTCCGCGCCATCCACATGGACGGTTCCCGTGACAGAAACGTCGAGGGTGTCTTCGATGGTCCGGTTAACCACTTTCAGCAAGGTGGTCTTGCCCGATTGCGCGGGGCCGATGATGCCCAGGACTTCGTTGCGGCGGACGTCGAGATCGACGTTCTTCAGGACTTCGTGGCGAGCGAAGCGGACGCTCAGGCCGCGGATCTCGATCATGTTCGCGGAGGTCACCATTTTCGCCTCGAACGGAGGCGGAGACGGACCAGGATAGCGAGCGCATTGACGGCCAGCACGGCGCCCAGCAGAACTACGGCGGTACCGTAGGGCAGCGCTTTGGGTACGCCGGGAACTTGCGTGGAAATGGTGAAAAGGTGCATGGAGAGCGCCATGCACTGGCCGAACAGGCTGTAGGCGAAGGGATCGCCTTCCTTGATAGCCTTATAAAAGACGACGCCGGTGAACATGATGGGGGCGGTTTCACCGGCGGCGCGCGATACCTGCAGAATCACGCCGGTGAGGATGCCGCCGACTGAGTTGGGAAGCACGACGTGCCAAATGGTTTGCCAGCGGGTGGCGCCGACGTTCCAACAGGCCTCGCGAAAAGGCACGGGCACCGCGGCCAAGGCTTCCTTGGTGCTGGCGATAATCACGGGCAGGGTCATCACGGCCAGGGTGAGCGACGCCGCCAGTACGCTCTTGCCCAGCCCGGCGAAGAGCACAAACGCGCCCAGTCCGAAGAGCGCGTGCACAATGCTGGGAACGCCCGCCAGATTCAACACGGACATGTTGATGACGCGCGTGAGCCAGTTTTCGCGAGTGTATTCATTGAGGAAGATGGCCGCCAGCACGCCGATGGGCGTGGCAACCAGCAAGGAAATGACTACCAGGTAGATGGTGCCGAGCAGCGGCGACCAGATGCCGCCGGCGCGCATGCCGTTGCGCGGATTGGTAAGAAGAAAATCGAGCGAAAGGATGGGCCACGCCTGATAGACCAGATACCCCACGATGAGAACGAGCGGAGCGACAATCAACAGGGTCATCAGGAAAAGCACGGCCCGGGCCAATAGTTCGTATCGCCGCTTTCTGCGCGAGAATCGGGTAGCCTGGAACATTATCCGCGCCGCACTCCGCGTACGATCAAATCGGCCGCCAGGTTGATCGCGAAAGTGATGGTGAAGAGCAGAATGCCGATGATGAAGAGCACCTGGTAATGATCCGAATGGACGGCGGCTTCGCCCAGTTCCGCGGCGATGGTGGCGGTGAGGGTGCGGACCGAATCGAGCATGCTGGTGGGGATTTTGACGGCGTGTCCGGTGGCCATGAGCACGGCCATGGTCTCTCCGACGGCGCGGCCGACGCCGAGCAGCACCGCCGCCAATAGGCCGTTGCGGGCGGCCGGGGCCAACACCCGGTAGATCAACTGCCAGCGCGTCACGCCCAATGCGATGGCGGCCTCGCGGTAGGAATCCGGCACGGCCTTCAAGGCGTCCTCGCCGATGGAGACGATGATGGGCACGCTCATCAGCGCCAGAATGACGCCGCCGTTGAGCACGTTGAGACCGATGGGCGTGCGAAAGATCTCGATGATGAGCTTGTTCATCACCGTCAACCCGACGAATCCCCAGACTACGGAGGGGATGGCGGCCAGGAGCTCGACGGTGATTTTAAGCGTCTCCTTGGCGCGCGGCCCGCAGAATTCCGAGATGAAAAAGGCCGTTCCGAGGCCGAATGGCACAGCCAGCGCCATGGCCAGCAGAGTGACGCTGGCGGTGCCCGCGATGAGCGCCAGCGCTCCGTACCGCACGTGGCTCTGCGAGGTGGGGTACCATTCCTGGCTGAAGAAAAACTCGCGGAACTTGAAGCCGTGGAAGAGGAATTGGGAACCTTCGCGGAAGACAAAGAAGAAAATGCCGAAGATAAACAGGATGGCGCTGACGCCGCACAGGCGAATCAGCGCTTCAATCGCGCGTTCGGCGAGGGTGTCGATGCCGGGCCTCTTGGGAAGGGCTGGCATCGGACTACTTACCGGTTTTGGGCAGCGGAACGTAGCCGCTTGTCAGCACGATCTTTTGTCCGCCGTCGGAAAGCACCCAATCCAAATACTTCTTTACGGCGCCGGTGGGTTCACCCAAGGTGTACATGAACAGGGGCCGGGCGATGGGGTAGGTGTGATCGAGAGTGGTCTCGACCGTCGGCGGGTAGGCAGGCTGGCCGGCCGCCTTCGAGACGCGCAATTGCTTGACCGCGGGGGTATTGTAGCCCATCCCGCTATAGCCAATCGCGGAGGGCGTATTGGCGACCAGTTCCACCACGTCTTTGGAACCCTGCATGTCGCGCGATCCCAGCCTGAAATCGCGCTCTTTGCCCAGGATGGCTTCGCGGAAATAGAAATACGTTCCGGAGTTGGATTGCCGGCCGACGCAGATGATCTCATCGGAGCCAGGGGGCATTTTGACGCCCAGTTGCGACCACTTGGTAAGTTTGCCGCCTTCGGCGTAAATGCCGGCTAACTGGGCGATGGTGATTTCATTCAGCGGATTGTTCTTGTTGACATAGACCGCCAGGGCATCGAATCCCACCATGAGTTCGCGCGGCTCCCTGCCGGTATTCTTCTTGGCCTGCTCGATCTCTCCCGGTTCGAAGCGGCGGCTGCAATTGGCGATATCCACGGTCCCGCTGGAGAGCGCGGCAATGCCGGTGCCTGACCCGCCGCCGGAAACCTCAACCGACACCGTGGAATCCACATTGGCGTACTCTTCGGCCCAGGCTTGGGCCAGGTTGACCATGGTGTCGGACCCGGTGTCCTGGATTACGGCTTTGGTGCGGGCCTTGGAGCGCGAGCAGGCGGCGGCGAGGAACGCAAGGGCCAGAAGGCCAATCGTGAAGATAAGGCGGTAACGCCGGGCGGTGGGACGTGTCATAACGGTTGTTGTGGGTGAGAAATCTGGTCTTCTCCGAGGATCGCCTGTACCAGGTCTCGGGCGTGGGTTGCAAGGGCCTGGAACGCCCGTTCGTATTCGACGTTCAGCTCCTCGGGCGTGCCGCGGACCAACGAGGGGTCCGGCGCCAGCCACTGCAACCCCAGCGACTTGCCGGGCTTCTGCGGGAACGCGCCCTCGGCTTCGCGGCAGAGCGCCACGATCACCTGCACCTGCTCCAGATTCGGAACCTGTTGCACGGATTTCGAAGGTTGGTGCGAGACGTCGACGCCCTTTTCTGCCAGAAAGCGGATGGTTTGCGGTTCCACGGCGCCGGCGACCATGCCCGCGCTATCGAAGGTGAAGCGCTTGGCGCCGAGGCGCTCGCCCACGGCCTGGGCGATGCGGCTGAGACAGCCGTTGGTCTGGTCGACGAATAAGACGCGGAAATCCTGGCGCACCAGGTGGCGCAGATATTGGCCTGTGGCGAAGTAGAGCGCCTGCTCGGAGATATTGGTGGCTTGATCGGAAACGCGCTCGAAGCGGCGGGCGATGGTGGTGAGCGGATTCAAGGCTTCGAGGGGCAAACGGCCCTGCTCGCGCAACTCCACGAGGTCGGCATTGAGGCCATCGCGAATCTGGTTGACGCGCGGCTCGATGGCCATGGTGGTGCGGGCGAGATCGGCATTGCCGTCCACGAAGGCGTGCACCGCATTGTGCAGCATGGGGATGGCAAGGTTGGCGATCTGGTGGAATTTGTCCACCGGCGCCTCATACGTCAATGAGCTGAGCAGCAGCACCTGGCGGGCGATGCTCTCGGCGTAATCGCCGCAGCGTTCCAGAAGGTTGACGATCTTGCTGGCGGAATAAACGAATCGCAGATGGCCGGCGCTGGGCTGATGGCGAACGATAAATTCCAGGCAGAGCTGATCGAGGGCCGCGTCCAGGGCGTCCACGTCCTGATCGCGCAGGATCACGGAGTAGGCCAACTGGCGATCGCGGCGCAGAAACGCATGCAGCGCGCGAGTCAGCGCCTGTTCGTCCAAAGCCGCCATTTCCAACAACTTGGCGCGGATCAGATCGATGTCCTGCTGGAGCACGGCTTGCAGGTGAGATTGCGGCGGCGTGGCCAAACTGTGGCGTCCCTTCCAGACCGATGGTAATTCCATTACAAAGAGATTACAAGTTTGGCAGGCGTGAGGCCGATGGCCGGAATTAGTATGATGAGACCTGTGAAGCCATTTTTCTTTCTGTCTCTTGCCATTTTGGCGTCGAGCCTCGCCGTGGTCCCGGGCCGGGCCCAGTCTCGCGCCCTTACCGCCGCCGACTACGCCCGCGCGGAAAAACTCATGAGTTACAACACCAGCGGCCTGGCGGTCCGATCCTCCGTGCAGCCCAACTGGCTGCCGGACGAGCGCATGTGGTACCGCGTCACCACGGCCGAAGGATACGAATTCGTTCTGGTGGACCCGGCCCGCGGCGTGCGGGAGCCGGCGTTCGACCATGCCAGGGTGGCGGCGGCGCTTTCCAAGGCGGCGGGAGCCGCCTACGATGGCGCGCACCTGCCTTTTCAGTCGTTTACGCTGTCGTCCGACGGAGAGTCCATCTCGGTTACCGTCGGTTCCAACCGGTGGAAGTGCGGCCGCCAGGGCGAGTCATGCGCCGCAGATACCACCCCCGAAACCGCTCCTCCGGTGGGCAGCGGGCGCGGGGCGGGCAGAGGCGGCGGGCGCGGGGGGTTCGGTGGAGGGCGTGGCGGCGCGGCCGGCGGCGGAGCGACGTCTCCTGACGGCAAGAGCACCGTTACCATCCGTGACAACAACCTGTGGGTCCGCGATGTGACGAGCGGCAAGGAGACGCAGCTCACCACCGATGGCGTCAAGGACTTCGGCTATGCCACGGACAACGCCGGCTGGCAGTCGAGCGACCGCGCGATCCTGCTGTGGTCGCCCGATTCCACCAAGATCGCAACGTACCAGCAGGATCAGCGCGGAGTCGGCGATATGTACCTGGTGAATACCACGGCCGGGCATCCAACGTTGCGGGAGTGGAAGTATCCGCTGCCGGGCGATCCGGTGGTCACCACGATTCAGAGGGTGATTATTGACGTGGCCGCGGCGAAGGTGGTCCGGCTGCAAATGCCTCCCGATCAGCACCGCTCCACGCTGTGCGACGACCTCACATGCAGCGGTTCGCTCGACATGCAGTGGAATGCCGATGCCACGCAACTGGCCTTTGTCTCCACCTCGCGCGATCACAAGGAGGAGCGCCTCATGATCGCCGACGCCGCCACCGGCGCTGTGCATGAGGTGCTCAACGAAAAGGTGGCGACCTATTTCGAGTCCGGCAACGGGCGCATTAACTGGCGCTATCTGCCGTCGAGCGGCGAAATCATCTGGTTCTCCGAACGCGACAACTGGGGCCAGCTCTATCTCTACGACCTCAACGGCGTGAATCGGCTCAAGAACCAGATCACCAGCGGCGAAGGCAACGTCACGCAGATCCTCAAGGTGGACGAGAAGGCGCGCGTGGTCTATTTCCTCGGCGTGGGCAAGGAAAAGGGGCGCGATCCGTATTTCAGCCACCTCTACAGCGTCGGCTTCGATGGCAGGAACCAGAAGCTCCTCACGCCTGACGACGGCAATCACTCGATCGAGCTATCCCCATCGGGCCGGTACTTCGTCGATACGTACTCCAAGCCGGATGTGCCGCCGGTAATCGCGTTGCGCGACAACAGCGGCAAGCTGATTACGCCGCTCGAAAAGGCCGACATATCCAAGCTGCTGGCCTCCGGGTGGAAGCCGCCGCAGCCCATTACCGTGAAGGCGCGGGACGGGGTCACGGATCTCTACGGGCTGATGTACGCGCCCACGAATCTCGATCCCGCAAAGAAGTACCCGATCGTGAATCACATCTATCCCGGTCCGCAGACCGGCAGCGTGGGCAGCCGCAGTTTCTCCACGGGCCGCGGCGATGCGCAGGCGCTGGCGGAACTCGGTTTCATCGTCGTCGAGATCGACGGAATGGGCACGCCGTCGCGCTCCAAGAAGTTCCACGACGCCTACTTCGGCGACATGGGCGACAACACTCTGCCCGATCAGGTATCCGGCATGAACGACCTGGGAAAGCGCTACCCGTGGATTGATCTCGACCGCGTCGGCATCTATGGGCATTCCGGCGGCGGTTATGCCACGGCGGGCGCCATGTTCCACTATCCCGACTTCTTCAAGGTGGGGATTGCGGAGTCCGGCAACCACGACAATCGCGAATACGAGGACGATTGGGCCGAGAAGTGGCAAGGGCTGCTCGAAAAGACGCCGGACGGAAAGAGCAACTACGACAGCCAGGCCAACGAGAACTTCGCCAAGAACCTGACAGGGCATCTGATGCTGGCGCATGGCACGATGGATAACAACGTGCCGCCCTACAATACGCTCCTGGTAGTGGCGGAACTGATCAAGGCCAATAAGGATTTCGATTTGGTTCTTTTCCCCAATCGCGCCCACGGCTACGGCCCCGACGCCAACTACATGATGCGCAAACGCTGGGATTACTTAGTGCGCTATCTGCTGGGGGCGGAACCTCCCAAAGAGTACGAATTCCATGCGCCGGCTGCCGGCGGTCCGCCGGGCGCGGCGCAGTAGGGCTTGAGGGGGACGCGCCCTTCTCGGATTTGGTCACTCACCGCCGCGAGAGGCCGCGGATCTCGTCAAATTCCTTCTCGATTTCGGCTACGTCCGGGTCCTGATTCGCAATCTCGCAGGAACGGATCAACTCAGCGTCGCGCTCTTTCAGCCGTGCAGCCAGAGCGTCACTTACGAAACGCGAACGGTCGCGTGAGGCAACCCGGCGCAGAAACTGCACAGCCAACGGCTCGGGCACGCTGAAGGTCATTTTCCTCATCGCCATGTTTCCATGATGCCCGAAAGCCAGGATGGGAGGATGCGGGCTGCGATGCGCCGGCGCGGTTCGGTTGCCGGGCAGGGGTCGGGCCATGCCCGACCCCTACGGCGGATCTGTTTAGTTAGCGCCTCTCCCCCCGCGTCCGCCGGCTGCTGGGCGGGGCTCGGGCAGGTCCTTGCGCGGCAGTTTCTCGGGCCTTGTGGCGGCCTCATAGACGAAGTAGGCTTCGATGATAGCCATCTGCTCCGCGTCGGCTTGCTGCACGCGCTCGTAGGTGTCCATGTTGGTGTGGTGCGTGCGGGTTTCGTAGTCCATGGGGTCCTGGATGAACTGGAAGCCCGGCAATCCAACGGCGTCAAACGACTGGTGATCCGTGCCGGTGGTGTTGGCGGAGGTGATTACGCCCTCGGTCAGGTCCTTGATGGCGGCGAACCATTGCTCGAAGATGGGCCGTTCCGCTTCGTTGCCTTGCAGATAGATTCCGCGCAGCTTCCCGGTGCCATTGTCGATGTTGAAATAACCCGCGAAGCCATCGTGTTCCTTGGTGGGCTTCATGGTGGCAGGATCGGCGAAGTGATCCTTGACATACGCGGCCGAACCGAGGAGGCCTTCTTCCTCACCGCCCCATAGCGCCATGCGGACCGTGCGGTCCATTTTCAGGTTCGAGGACTTCAAAAGGCGCATCACTTCCATGGCGACCGTGGCGCCGATCCCGTTGTCGGTGGCGCCGGTTCCCATGTGCCAGGAATCGAAATGGCCGCCCACCATGACCAGTTCGTTCGGTTTGGTGGCGCCGGGGATTTCGGCGATCACGTTGAACGAATCGGTGTTGGTGTCCCATTTGGTCTGGATGTTGAAGGAGAGCTTCACTGGAACGTTGTGCGCCAGCAAGCGCGCGACGCGGTTGTAGTTCTCCGCCGTAACGGCGACCTGGGGCAGATTCTTGGTGGGATCGCCCGTGCGGGACGCTCCGTTGCTGGTGGGAACCACGCCGCTCGATCCGCGCGTGGTGCCGGTAGCGGAAATGGTCAGCAAGGCGCCTTCATCCTTCCAGAAAGTGGCCAATCGGGCAGTGAGGGCGCGCTGCTCTTCGGCAGACAGCGCCGGCCCGGTGGGCGTGCCTCGACCGCCGCGTCCGGCAGCGGGGGCGCCAGTGGGAAGCGCTTCGGGAATCAGTGCAGCCAACTCCGCCGCGGTGTAACGTTCGCCGAGTGGCGTATCCGGAAACGCCAAATCCAGCGGGCCCGTGCCGATCAGGACGACCTTTCCCTTCAGGGTTCCTTTCAGCTTGTCCATGTCGGCCATGGTGGTGGGGGTGGCGACCATGATGGCGTCGCCGGTGACCTTCCCATCCGTGCTGCCGCTCCATGCCTGCGGGTAGCCAATGATGGGCATGTAGGTAGGCTCGACCATGGCGCCTTCATATTCCGTGAATTCCCAACCTGGAATCGCGGCGCGGCCGCGGCCTGCCGCCGCATTGTCATCGGTGGCGCCGGGAGGCGGCGCGGTAGCCCACTTTTCCAGATGAACATTGCTCAGGCCCCACTCATTGAGCTGTTTGACGGCCCATTCTCCGGCGGCGCGAAATTGCGGCGAATTGGTCAGCCGCGGGCCGTAATGGTCCGTCAGATTGAACAGCGTTTCCATGATGGGAGGAGGCGTCGCGCGGCCGCCCCGGCCGGCGCCGCCGCCGCCACCGAACCCGCGTCCGCCGCCGATTTCCGCGGCCTTGATCTTGTGGATGACGTTCAGGTCGATCCGCTCCACCGGCTGCTGAGCGACGAGCAGCACGGAGACCATCAAAACCAGCATTACGATGAGGAAGGATTTTCGTGACATAAGGGTGACCATCGAGCATAACAGACTTACGTCCCAAGGAAGGAGGATGCCCATCGCGCCGTTGGAATATTAAGATTCCTATAGCACCTTGTCTAGGTGGTGCTTCAATCCGGAGCCATCACTTTAATTTATCAGGGCAATCGGGCGTTTTTTGCTTGCGCGCTACACGCCAAGCGTGTGATACTTCTGTCATTAAAACGTAGCGGAATTTCGGGCCTTGTAATGGTTCTCACACCTCGCTGAAGCAATTAGCAGTGGCTTCAGTACTACCAGGTCCGTTCTCGTGCGCGACGACAGTTAGAGGTTAGCCGCACGGGGATTAAGGATTTCGCTATCTAGACCAAGGAGGTCTTGACATGAACGGGCTGCAACGCTCGCATTTTTGGTTGGTTATTGCCGGTATGGCTGTTGTTCTGGCGCTCGCCGGGGCTTCGGCGGCGTGGGGTCAGAACATGACTTCGGGTGATATCGTTGGAATCGTCACCGACGCCAGCGGGGCCGTTGTGCCCAGCGCCAAGGTGACGGTGAAATCCGTCGCCACCAACGAGACCCGCAGCGTAACGACCGGCACGACAGGCGAATATCGTTTCTCGCTGATGCAACCGGGCGATTACGAGGTCAGCGGCGAGGCCGCCTCGTTGAAGTCCAAGACCGAGAAGTTTACGTTGTTGGTCGGGCAGGCGGCGACCGTCAACCTCACCATGGAGGTTCAGGGCGCCACGCAGGTGGTAGAAGTGCAAGCCACGGCCGAGATCCTGCACTTGCAGAACTCCGAACTGAACACCGGTTTCGACACAATTCAGATGACGAACCTGCCGGCGAACGGCGGCGACCTGACTACCGTCGCGTTCACGGTCCCGGGCATTCTGGTGCTTCCCGGTGGAGGCGCCTCCGGCAACTTCAACGTGCAGGGAATTCCGGGCGCGTCGGCGCTCTATACCCTAAACGGCGCCGATGACATGGACCCGTATCTGAACATTAACAACTCCGGAGCCAGCAATAATACCCTGGGACAAAACGAGGTGGGTGAGGCGTCCGTGGTGCTGAACGCCTTCGGCGCGGAATATGGCCGCATGGCGGGAGCGCAGGTTAACTGGATCGGTCAGAGCGGGTCGAATACCTTCCACGGCGACTTGTTCCACAATTTCAACGACAAGATTTTCAACGCCAACGACTTTTTCAACAACGAGACCGGCACGCAGGAGCCGCGCTCGGACGCCCATCAGTTCGGCGGCAACTTCGGCGGCCCCATCAAGAAGAACAAGCTGTTTTTCTTCGTCGATTTCGAAAGCCTGCGCTACGCCTTGCCGACTGCCAGTACCGTAACGATCCCTTCGCCGCAATTGGAGGCCTACACGCTGGCCAAGCTCGCGACCACGGACCCCGGCGCAATCCCCCTATATAAGGATGCCTTCAATTTGTGGAACAATGCACCGGGTGCCTCGCGCGCGGTCCTCACCACCAACGGCACGGGCCTGTTCCAGGACGGCAACAACCACTTGGGTTGCGGGACCGGTACGTTCTGGAACGGGAATTTCCAGGCCCCCAACGGCGGCATCTTCGGCGGCGCCAACACTCCGGGCAATGTGGCATGCACGGAGCAATGGAGGGCCAACGCTAGCGAGACAAACTCGGAATCGTATCTGACGTTTAAGACAGACTACGTCATCAACTCGAGTCACACGCTCAGCCTGCGCTACAACTACGATTGGGGTCTTCAAGCCACCGGACCGAGCTTCCTCAACCCCGCGTTCAACGAGCAAAGCAACCAACCCTCCGATAACGGCCAATTGACGGAAACCTGGGTGGTCACGCCCAACCTGGTGAACAAATTTGTGGGTTCCGGCTCGTGGTACACGGCGATTTTCGGCTACCCGAGCGAGTCGGCGGCCCTGGCGCTGATGCCGGAGACGCTCAGCCCGTCCGACGGCGGCATCGCATCGGCCGGCACGTCCACCAGTTTCCCTCAGGGCCGTAATGTGGGTCAGGCTCAACTCGTGGACGATGTGACCTTCATTAAAGGCACCCATACGTTCAAGGCCGGCATCAATTATCGGTACAACAAAATCACCGATTTCACCAATAACGAAGAGGCTTACAACGGTTTTTACACCTTCGACGATTTGACTTCTTTTACCGACGGGCAAATCAACGCTACGGCTAAGGGGGACAGCTTCGTTCAGTCCTTCCCCAAGTTGATGCAGGTACACCTCCGCATGGCTTCCCTCGGCGCTTATGTCCAGGACGAATGGAAGGTGCGGCGCAACATCACGCTGACGCTGGGCTTGCGCATCGAGCACGACAACGATCCGGCCTGCCTGGATAACTGCTTCGCCCGCATGAACACTCAGTTCGGCACGTCGGGCTACGTGGGCGGCGCCAGCATCCCCTACAACCAAACCATTACCACCGGTTTGCACAACATGTACCAGAGCTTGCAGTCCATCATTTGGGAACCGCGCTTCGGCTTAGCCTGGAACCTAGGCCACAACACGTCGCTTCGCGGCGGCATCGGCAGCTTTTCCAGCCTGTTCGCGGGCAGCGTCGCTTCAAGCATCTACCGCAACCCCCCGAGCGTGTATGCGCCCACAGTGCAGTTCGGGGAAGTGGGGCTGCCGAGCGATCCGGCCAGCTCGGCGGCCGCGGCCCTTTCGGCTCGTAACGCGTTCGAATCAGGATTTGCCGCGGGCGACACCCTGACGCAGCTTCAGGCCGCGGTGGCTCCGATCCATTTCGCCGCACCCAATTACTACTCGCCGCCCAACAATTTCGTGGTGCCGGAAGTCACGGAATGGAGCTTCGGGTTGGAACATGGCTTCACCGGTCACGACGTGCTAGCACTCACCTACGCCGGCAACCACAGTTACAATCAGTCGCTCTCCAACGGTTTTGCCAACGGGTTCCTCCTGCTCACCAACGGGACCAATAAGTACTACGGAACCAGCTTCGGCGGCCTCCCCACATCGGCGCCCGACCCGCGGTTCTTAACGGTCACGCAGATCCTCCTTCAGGGTTATTCCAACTACGACGGCCTGACCACGGCCTGGCGGCACTCCATGCACTGGGGCTTCCAGGGCGAGTTGGGCTGGACGTGGTCGCACGCGCTGGGGCTGTCGAGCGTTTACAATCCCTACAATCTGAATTTCGGATATGGCAACGAAAGCATTGACGTGCGCCACGCCATCACCGGAGACCTCGTTTGGAAAGAACCGCACAAGTTCTCCAACAAGTTCGTCAATGGGGCGCTGGGCGGTTGGAATTTCGCGCTCAAGTACTACGAATACACGGGCCGGCCGTTCTCCTCCTCGGACTCCAAGATCTCCGCCCAGATCAACTCGGGCGGCGGAATCAGCGGAACCTTCCTGGCGTCGCTGGTTACTCCCGTGAATCCGGTTTGCACGGCCATTAACGGCTCCGCCCCTCCCTGCTTCACGGCGAGCAACTTCATGACCTATAACTCCACCTCGGGTGTTAACACCCCGGTTCAGACCAACTTCGGCATTACCGGACCGGGCGTGTTCCGCGGGCCGGGTTACTTCGATGTGGACACAAACCTCTACAAGCGGTTCGCCATCCACGAAAAATACGGGCTGGAGTTGGGAGTGCAAGCGTTCAACGTGCTGAATCACCCGAACTTCTCTAACCCGACGGCGTCCATCACTTCCGGTACCATAGGGACCACCACCGGCGACGTAGCGCCTCCCACGAGTATCTACGGCTCCGGCCAAGGCGGGCTGGTGAGCGGAAGGAACGTCGTTCTCACCGGCAAGTTCATGTTCTAACCGGAAGAACATTCCGCTGTTTCAAACAAGCCGGCGCTCCTCGATGACGAGGGGCGCCGGTTTTGTCGTGTATAGGCTCCTGTTTCGCCGCTGAAATTCAAGCGGCAAATCGCGGTAAAAAAGAAAAGGGGCACATCATGCGACGTAGAACCTTTCTCTCGACATCGGCGGTTACCGGCCTGGGCTTGGCCGCGCGCGCCGTGGCGGAAGCCCAGGATTCGCCCGCGGTGCAGCCCGGCCAGGTTTCCGTCGGCTGGCTGGGCGGGACCTCGCCGCTGGCAGCAAGCGGCATCAGTTGGGGCGTACCTTTCGCGCGCGGTTCCACGCGCAGGGACCAGTCTTTCACGTTGACCGGCGCCGATGGCAAGACCCTTCCGCTGCAGGTTTGGCCGCTGGCCTACTGGCCGGATGGGTCACTGAAATGGAGTGGGTTCGCGACGGTCGCCAGCGCAGGCGCCACGGGACCGTTTCGCATTGCTCCGGGACCCTCCGGCGCCCCGGCAACGCCCGTCGCGGTGCGGCAGAGCGCCAACGCCATCGATATCGATACCGGCGCGCTGCAGTGCCGCCTGATGCGAACGGGCGCCGCGCTGATCGACTCCATGACCATGGAGGGCCGCGTGGTGGCGCGCCAGGGGCGCCTCGAGTGTACGCTCGAAGACCACACCGACCCGGATCTGGTTCGCCTGGAGCATTTCACAAGCGCCGTCAAGAAAGTCACCGTGGAGCAGACCGGCCCGGTGCGCGCCGTCGTCAAGATTGAAGGCACGCATAAGGCGGAGAAGGGCACACGGGAATGGCTGCCGTTCACCGTCCGCCTTTACTTTTACGCCGGCCAGGCCGCCGTGCGGATGGTGCATACCATCGTATTCGATGGCGACCAGGAAAAGGACTTCATTCGCGGCTTGGGCGTGGTTTTCGCAGTACCGATGCGCGAGCAGATCCACAACCGGCACGTTCGTTTTTCAGGCGAAGGCGAGGGGCTGTGGTCGGAGCCGCTGGAGCCGTTAACGGGAGCGCGCATGTTGGCCGCACCCGGCGCCGCCGCAGCCGCGGCGTTCGCTCCCGGAGCGCGTCCGGGCGGTGAGATCTACGCCACGCAGCTTGCCGGCCAGCGCGTGCCCGACAAGGCGCAGTACAATCCGCAGGGCCAGTCCCTGATCGATAATTGGGCGGTTTGGGATTCCTACAAGCTGGTGCAGCCCAACGCCGACGGTTTCCAGATCGAGAAGCGCACGAATCCGCAGAGCTGCTGGCTGTTCGCCGGCGCGGGGAAAAGAGCGTCCGGGCTGGTTTTCACGGGCGATGTCAGCGGCGGGCTCTGCGTGGCTTTGAAGAATTTCTGGCAATCCCACCCGGCTTCGTTGGAGGTACTGCACGCCACTGCGGATTCCGCGGAACTGCGCGTGTGGCTGTGGTCGCCCGAAGCCCAGGCGATGGATCTTCGCCATTACGACACCAGGAATCACGGGCTCGATGCCAGCTATGAGGACGTTCAGCCGGGCTTCAGCACGGCCAACGGAGTCGGGCGCACCAGCGAGCTAACGTTGTACCCAAGCGCCGGCGTCCCGGCGAAAGAGGAAACTAGCGCGCAAGCCCGCATGAACGCGGAGCCGCCGCTTCTGGTGTGCGCGCCGGAGCATTATTACGCGGTTTCGGTTTTCGGCCCTTGGAGCCTGCCGGACCGCGCCACGGCACTGAAGCGCGCGGTGGAAGACCAGCTCGATGCCGCGCTGGAGCTATACAAGAAGGAAGTGGAGCAGCGCCACTGGTACGGATTCTGGGACTACGGCGACGTGATGCACGCTTACGATGCGGCGCGCCACGTGTGGCGTTACGATATCGGCGGCTATGCGTGGGATAACACCGAGCTGGGCACCGATATGTGGCTCTGGTACAGTTTCCTGCGTACCGGACGCGCCGACATCTTCCGCATGGCGGAAGCCATGACGCGGCACACCAGCGAAGTGGACACGTACCATTCGGGCCGCTTCGCCGGGTTGGGCTCGCGTCACAACGTACGCCACTGGGGTTGCGGCGCCAAGGAAGCGCGCATCAGCCAGGCGGCCTTCCGCCGCTTCCATTATTACCTCACCACCGACGAACGCACCGGCGACATGATGCGCGAAGTGGTGGACGTGGATAACAAGATCGTCGAAATCGATCCCATGCGCCTGGCCTCTCCGCGAACCGGGCCGATCCCCTATCCCGGACGGATCCGCGGCGGCCCGGATTGGCTGGCATGCGTCGGCAACTGGATGACCGAGTGGGAGCGCACCGGCAACACGAAGTACCGCGACAAGATTCTGGCGGGAATGGACTCCATCGCCAAGATGCCCTACGGCTTCATGACGGGGCCGAACACGCTGTACGGATACGACCCCAAGACCGGGATGCTCTACCCGCTGGTTCAAGATGGTTTCGGCGTCTACAACCTGCAGGTGATTCAAGGCGGCGCCGAAGTGGCATTCGAACTGAACCAGTTGATCGACCACCCGGGCTGGCAGAAGGCTTTCCTGCAATACTGCCGCTTGACCGGCGCTCCCAAGGCCGTGGTTGCCACGGACATGACCACAGGGGCGGAGGGCAGCGACGGCGCCTATGCGGGCGCCGGACGGATGGCGGCCTATGCGTACTCGAAAACCCGCAACCCGGCCTTTATTGCCCGCGCCGTGTCCCAACTAGGCGGCGGCGGTTTTCAACGCGCGGCCGGCGGGCTCTATGCCACCCGGCATGTAGCCGGCTCCGACGCGATGAACCCCATCGACGAAGCGCCCGGCATTTCCACCAACACCACGGCGCAAAACTCGCTTATGGCGATACAGATTCTGGAGTTGTGCAAGGACCGGCTCCCGGCGGAGCTGCCGGCGCCTCCCGCCGGTGGCAGAGGACGCGGCGGCGCGGGATAGAGCAGCCTGCGCATGGCCGTTGGCAGGCGAAAGCGCCTGCCCCACCGCATCCGCGCTGAGTGCTATAACAGAATCGGAATACCTGAAATCGGCGGGGATTCAGGGGCCCCGGAACTATGCGCATCGGGCCACAATACGGCGCCACCCGCAGAGGCCTGCTCAGGGCCGGATTGGGCGGCGCCCTGGTCGCCGGCGCGGCGCCTGCCGAAAAGTCCCGAGTGGTCATCGCGCGCGATCCTGCTCTCCGCGCCGGCGCCCCGGATTCCGGCCGGGTATTGAAGTTGCTCGATCATGCCATGCAGTCGTTCTGGGGCGGCGATTCGCCCATGGACGCCTGGAAGAGAGCGGTCCGGCCCGGCGAATCGGTCGGGTTGAAGGTGAACTGCCTCTCGGGCAAGGGCGCGGCCACCAGCCCCGTGCTGGTGGAAGCCATCTGCGAGCGTCTACAGCAAGCCGGAATCCCGCAGAAGGACATCGTGATCTGGGACCGCCTCAATTCCGATCTCGAAAGCGCCGGTTACCGCGTGGCGTCCCGCACGGACCGGATCCGTTGCATCGGCAATGACGCCGTCGGCTACGGGACCGAACTGGAGATCTATGGGAGCGCGGGCAGCCTGCTTTCGAACACCCTGACGCGCACCTGCGACGCCGTTATCAACTTGCCCGTGCTCAAGGACCACGGCATCGCCGGCGTCACGCTGGCGCTCAAGAACCTGTTCGGCGCCATTCACAATCCGAACAAGTACCACACCAATGCCGGCGACCCGTATGTCGCGGACGTCAATATGTTTCCGCCGATCCGGCAAAAGGTGCGCTTCACCATCTGCGACGCCCTGACAGCCCAGTATGAGGGCGGACCTTCGTATATGCCGCAATGGTCGTGGCCTTTCAACGGCCTGATGGTGGCGCGCGACCCGGTGGCGATGGATTACACCGGCTGGCAGATTCTCGAACGCAAGCGGGCGGAAAAGGGGATGAAGACCTTGCGCGAAATGAAGCGCGAGCCGGTTTACATCGCCACCGCGGCCGGCCACGGGCTGGGAATCAACGATCCGCAGCGGATCGACGTAGTGGAGGTTTGAGTCGATGGACCGCAGGGTATTTCTTCAGGCGCTTGCGCTCCCGTGTCTTGGCGCCGTGGAGTCCGATGCCCGATTCACCGTCGAAGCGCGTTTCTACGACAAGCTGCCCTACAAGAAAATCAAGTGCAAGCTGTGCCCGCGCGAGTGCGCAATTGACGATCGGGAACGCGGCTATTGCGGCGTCCGCGAAAATCGTGGCGGCACGTACTACTCGCTGGTCCATTCGCGCGTGTGCGCCGCTCATGTCGATCCCATCGAAAAGAAGCCGCTGTTCCATTTCCTCCCGGGCAGCATGGCCTTTTCGGTGGCGACGGCGGGCTGCAACGTCAATTGCAAGATGTGCCAGAACTGGGATATCTCGCAGTCCCGGCCGGAGCAGGTGACCAGCACCTTCATTTCGCCCCAAAACCTGGCCGGCCTGGCCGGCCGGAGCCAGTGCCCCTCCATTGCATACACCTACAGCGAGCCGGTGGTCGCTTGCGAATACGTCCTCGATTCGGCGGAGGCCGGCCGCGCCGCCGGCGTCAAGAGCGTGGTGATCAGCGGGGGCTACGTACAGGAGGAGCCACTGAAGCAGTTGTGCCGGCGCGTGGACGCCATCAAGATCGACGTCAAAGCCTTTACCGATAAGTTCTACAAGGAGATTGTCAACGGCGATCTCAAGGCGGTGTTGAACACCCTGGTGGCCATCCGCAAATCGGGCGTCTGGAACGAAGTGGTCTACCTGGTGATTCCCACCTTGAACGATTCCGACGACGAATTCCGCGGGCTGGCCCGATGGATGAACGCGGAACTCGGCCCCGACGTCCCGCTGCACTTCTCGCAGTTTCATCCCGACTACCTGCTCAAGAATCTTCCGGTGACGCCGGTTCCGACGCTCGAACGCGCCAAGGCCATCTGCGACGCCGAAGGTCTGCATTACGTATATATCGGCAATGTTCCCGGCCATCCGGCCGAAAGCACCTGGTGCCCGAAGTGCCGCCGTGTGGTGGTAGAGCGCGCCGGCTTCACCGTTCGAGCGCTGCACCTCGATAAGGGCAAGTGCCGCTTCTGCCACCAAGCCATCCCGGGCATTTGGGAAGGGTGACGCATATGAGGAAGATTCTGCCATTCTGCATCGCCGCGTTGTCCTTGGCGGCCGGCATGCTTCTAGTCGACGAGACTTCGCAAGGGGCCCCGCCGGCGCCCAAGATCAGGCCGATGGCGGTGGCCGGTTCGTTCTATCCGGCCGACGCGAAGGAACTGGGCGCCATGCTCGACGGCTACCTGGCGAAAGCCGCGCCTCCGCCGCTTCAGAATGTGGTGGCGATCTCGGCGCCGCACGCGGGCTATATCTACTCCGGTCCCGTGGCCGCGTATTCCTATGCCCTATTGAAGGGCCGCAAGTTCGACCGCGTGGTGGTGATTGCGCCCTCGCATTACGAGGCCTTCAATTTCTCGTCCGTGTACGATGGCGACGCTTACACGACTCCGTTCGGCCAGGTTTCCATCGACAAGGACTTCGCCGCTAAACTCGCCAAGGCCAGCCCCACGATCAAGCTTTCGGGGGTGGGCCATACGCCGTCGGCGGACCATCCGGAGCACTCCGTAGAGGTGCAACTGCCCTTCCTGCAGCGGCTGCTCGGGACGTTCCAGCTTGTGCCGGTTGTCATGGGAAACCAGGACTACGATCGCTGCCGCGCCCTGGGCGTGGCGCTGGCGAAACTGGTCCAGGGCACGAACACCCTGATCGTGGCCAGCTCCGATCTTTCCCACTACCATACCTACGACGAAGCTGAGGGCCTGGACCACAAGACGCTGAATGCCATCGGGGAGTACGATTACTTCGATCTGGCGCGCAACCTGGATCTGCGAGTTTGGGAGGCTTGCGGCGGCGGGCCCATTGTTGCCGCGATGATCGCCGCCGAGCGGTTGGGCGCCAATCAGGCCAAGGTGCTGCATTACGCCAACACCGGCGACGTCACCGGCGACCACAGCCGGGTGGTGGGCTACGGCGCCGTGGCTTTGGTCAAGGCCGCCGGCGCAAAGGCCGAGGATGCGCCGTTCTCGCTCACCGGCGCGGAGAAGAGTGCGCTTCTCAAGATTGCCCGGCAATCGGTGGAAACTTCGGTCCGCACGGGGAAGCAATACGAACCCGCCACGGGCGGCTCGGAGGCGCTCGGGCGGGAGCGCGGGGCGTTCGTTACCATCAATAAGAACGGGGATCTGCGCGGCTGCATCGGATACGTCGCGCCCATCAAGCCCCTCTACATCGCCGTACGCGACGTGGCCATGATGGCGGCGCTCAAAGACACGCGCTTCCACCCGGTCGCGGCCAGCGAACTGGGCAGCCTCCAATACGAAATCTCCGTCTTGTCGCCGCTGCGCCGCATCATGGATACCGGGGAGATCCGCATCGGGAAGGACGGCGTGCTGATCCACACCAGCGACCATGAAGGTTTGTTCCTGCCGCAGGTGGCAACCGAGGAGCACTGGGACCGGGCACAGCTCCTGGAGAATGTTTGCTACAAGGCCGGCCTGCCGGGCCGCGCCTGGCAGGATCCCGGCGCCGACCTGTTCCGTTTCACCGCCCTGGTGTTCGGCGAGGGCAAGCCGCTCGAATCGCTCATTCCGCTGGAGCTGTTTCGGAACCCGCTAGCAGCGCTGTGGCCGCCGGCGCCAGGCTCACCATCGCCGACAGCAACGCCGTTCTAAAGAAGCCGAATACCGGAACGAACCACGCGCTGAACAGAACTGCGCCCAGGCACGATCCGGCCAGGTCGAGCGCATAGAGCGTGCTGGGACGCTGGGACGCTGGATCGCGCACCAGTCTTTCGCCGTAGAAGATCCGGCTGGCAACCGGAAACTCGTATCCTCCGATCATGCCGGACAGCAGCGCGAGCGCCGGAAAGGCAATCTGGCTTGCAAGCAGGCTTGCAGCGCTGTTCGCCCGCCCAATCCCCTGGAACAGTCCCAGCAGAACCAGCGGCGCCAGTGCGGAGAGCGTCTGCGCGATTGTCAGGACGCGCATCCCGCCGCGCGCCGTTCGCCGCATCGCCATCCAACTCCCCAGCGCCATCCCCGCCATGAACGCCGCGATGACCACCGCAAGTTGCCGGTAGACGTATCCGTACACCGCCTGGAACCCCAGCAGCAGCAGCATCTCGAGACCGATGGTGGTGAACCCCATGGCGGCTGTTGCGAAACCGGCCGCGAACCGGCGCCGCTTATCCGTCAAGAAGCGCCCTGCTGCAACCAACGCCAAAAGCGCCACCCCGAGCGTGGCCGCCACGGCTCCGAAATCGACGCCGGCCATCGCCCGGAAAACCCGCCGATAGCCCTGGTGGAACTGGCTGCTCCACAAGGCCACGTCGAAGTAGTAGGCCACGGGCGCGAAATCGCGGTTCAGCGGTCCCCCCGGGTCCGAACGGAGCTGCGCATCCAGGTCGGCCACGCGGTCCGGCGACATCCGAAACGGGATGAAATACTCGCTGACATAGCTGGTTCGAAGCTGGCGCGAGCGCAGTCGCTGCAGAAGTTCGTCCGCGCCCGATGCCAGCGTGCCGGCCTGCCGCGCCGCGAAAAAGTGGACCGTCTCCCCGGGAATCGCCGTGACTTCCGGGAACACCGCCCGCAGGCTGGCGTAAATGACGCGCAGGTATTGACCCAACTCCGCGCCGATGTAGTCTTCCGAAGAAGTCAACTGGAACGATAGCAGGCCGGTTTGCGTGAGCTTTTGCAAGGCCTCGCGAAAGAACTCGACCGTATAGAACCGGTTCAGTTGGGCGTTTTGCGGCTCGGGCAGATTCACAACGATGACATCGAACGTGGACTGTGTAGTCTTCAAAAACAGCCGCCCGTCCGTCACATGCACGTGCACGCGGGTGTCCTGCTGCAACGCCCGCCACTCGGCCGGGAAATACGTTCGCCCCAGGTCCAGAATGGCGGGGTCGAGTTCCACGTAATCCACGCGTTCGAGAGTGGGGTGGCGCAGAGCCTGGGCGATGCTGCCATTGAGGCCGCCGCCAATCAGCAGCAGACTGCGCGGGGACGGATGCTCCAGCAGCGCGTAGTGAACGGCCTCCTCGGCGGCCGCCGGATCGGGCACGGTGAATAGCACCACGCCATTTTCGTAAACGCTCAGGCTGCCTTCCGTCCCCACGACGGCCAGATTTCCGTAAACCGAATTGCGCGTTGCCACCAGGCGCTGGCCGCGCCAAAGACGCGCCTGGGAGGCGGTCTCCAGTTCTCGCGGCCAGCCACGCCACCCAGACACCGCGGCAAGGCCGGCGAATCCGGCCATGGCGGCGTAGCGTAGCGGCCGGGCCGCAATGGCCATCCCACACGCCGCCATCAGATTCAGCGCGGCCACCAGCAAGGCGATTTCCATCGAGTTCCAGTAGGGGATCAGCAGCAGCCCGGCCGCCAGCCCGCCGCCCGACCACCCAACGGCTTCCCATAGATACACGGAACCGGTAGCCTCGCTCAGCGAGGTGGGGCAAGCGCTTTCGCCTGCCACTCTGCTGCCCACCGTGAACAAAGCGCCGCAAAGAATGCACAGCGGACCGAGCGCGCAGAGCGAAGTCAGCAGCATCGTTCCAGGCCCCAGTACCTCACCCGGCGCCGTCTGAAGCATGACCTTCGCGGCGCGCACGGCGAGGACGGTCGAGGGGAGGATGACGGCAATCGCGGCCTGGACGCCGGCCATGGTGGGGCGGGCCTCCTGGCCTGCCTTCTTGGAGGCCAGGCTACTGCCGGCGGCCGTCCAGAAAAGCCAGCTTCCGAGCATCAACCCGATGGACACTTCGTTGCCGTGGAATACCACCATCAGTTCGCGCAGTAGCACGATCTGGGCGATGGCGGCCGTGAAGCCAATCAGGATAAGAACCGCCCGAACTCCGCATACGGACTTCACACCTCCACGATAAGGCTTAAACTGGTGCTGAAGTCAAAGCCGTGAACCCCGAACCCATACCGGCCAACCGGCGCGAAGCGATGATCCGGCTGCTTCGCCTGGGCGGAGTTTCCGCCGCCGCCGCCGGGCTGGGCGTGTGGCTCAACGACCGCGGCCAGCGCCCTGCCCCGCCGGCAGTCCCTTCCGTGCGGACGAATTTCCAGGTTCCTGCGAATGCCGCTCTGCCCGTTATGGTTGTGGTCCAGGGTGACGACCCCGCACGCATCGCGCGGCGCGCTGTCGAGGAGTTGGGAGGCATCCGTCGGTTCGTCTCGCGCGGCGACGTGGTGGTGGTCAAGCCCAACGTGGCCTGGGACCGCACTCCCGAACAAGCCGCCAACACCAATCCGGCGGTGGTCGCCGAAGTCTGCCGGCTTTGCCTGGAAGCGGGCGCGCGGCGCGTGGTTGTGACGGATGTGAGCATCAACGACGCCCGGTCCTGCTTCGCGCGCAGCGGAATCGCCGCCGCTGCCCGCACGGCCGGCGCCGAGGTGGTCCTTCCCGAAGAGCGCCTGTTCCGGGAGGTGGACCTGCGCGGCCGGACGCTCAATTCCTGGCCGGTGCTGGAGCCGTTCCTGAGCGCCGACAAGACGATCAACATCCCCATCGCCAAGCATCACAGCCTGACCGGCGCCTCTCTCGGCATGAAGAATTGGTACGGCATTCTGGGCGGTCCGCGCCAGCGGCTGCATCAAAGCATTCACGAAAGCCTGGTGGATCTGGCCGATTTCATGCGTCCGACCCTGACCATCGTCGATGCGTTTCGGGTGCTTCTCAGAAACGGGCCAGGCGGAGGGAACCTTGCGGACGTGGCTTTTCGGAAAACCCTGATTGCCGGAACCGACCCGGTTGCCCTCGATGCCTACGCCGCCAAAGCCTACTTCGACCTGGATTGGCATACGCTCCAGTACTTGAAACTCGCCAGCGAACGCCAACTGGGAACGCTCGATTTCGAGACCGTCCGCACCCATTTTGTGACGCTGTGATACTGCGTGACTCAGCATCTATGATTGAGTGAAGGGAGTAAGCCCTCATGATCAATGGCGCGCATGTGGTGGTCTACAGCGGGGACGCGGAGGCGGACCGGGCCTTCTTTCGCGACAGGCTGGGGTTTCCGTCCGTGGATGCCGGTCACGGATGGCTGATCTTCGCCTTGCCGGCGGCGGAAGCGGCCTTCCATCCAGCCGAGGAAAACGACCGTCATGAACTCTACCTGATGTGCGACGATCTGAAGGCTGAGATGGCAGTGTTGCGCGGCAAGGGCGTCGAATGCGCGGAAGCGGTGGAATTGCGCTGGGGATCCATGACGAAGATCCGGCTACCGGGCGGAGGCGAGATCGGACTCTATGAGCCCAGGCACCCGCGTGCCCAAGGGGCGGGCTGATCCCGATGTCGAAGGCCGGGCACGGGATTCCCCCACCAACGCCGGGCGACGCTTTCTTCGCCGCCAAGCAGCGCAAGGCCGTTCCGCATCGGTTCGTGCTTGACGCCTTGGCGACGTTGGCGCCTACGACCCGCCCTATGTTCGGCTGCCTCGCTATCTACGTCGGGGACAAAATTGTTCTCATCCTCCGCGACAGGCGCGACCGAACAGCAGACAACGGAGTGTGGCTGGCAACTACCAAGGATCGGCACGAGAGCCTGCGCCGTGAGTTCCCGAACATGCGATCGATCCAGGCATTGGGAAAGGGTCTAACCGGCTGGCAGGTCCTTCCAGCCGATGCTCCGGATTTTGAGGAGGCTGCCCTACGCGCCTGTGAACACATCCTGGCTGGAGACCCTCGGATCGGCAAGGCGCCTGGGGCGCGGCGGACCTCGGGATCGCCGGCAGGCCGGAAATCGCCGCCGGCGGTGACTCTCAAACCGCCGGCTGCCGTAGCGCGCCCGCGGCGAGTACGACGGCGGCGATCGCTAACAGGAAGATTCCCCAACTGAACGAAAACGGACTTGCCCCCGCAATCTTGGCGAGGTCGCTGAAGGCCTTGTTTTGGTTTAGGTAGATGGCGATCCAGGCGATCAGAACGTAGGCCAGCGGCGCGGCGTTCAGGTACCGCGCCCAGGCGGTTGGAATGAATGGGGCGGCAAAGGGCGCGAGGATCGCGATGAGGCCAATCATCGAAAACAGGCCATGACTGGTTCCGGACCCCATCAGCGAAAGCACACTGCTGAAATCGGTACCGAGAAGGCTCCAGAATGTGTAGGACTGAGAAGGCCCCCCTCCTCCGCCGGAGAGACCGGCCGCGGGGAACAGGAACCAGACGATCCAGACCAGTACGGCCGCGCCGAAAGCGACCTTGCCCATCCGCGCAGCCATCGCGCCGACGCCCTGCTTAGCGAGTTTGGCGGCTTCCTTGCCGTGTTCCTGGGCGGCGCCACCCAGTAAGTTGAGGCGTTCTTTCGCGAGTTGTTGCGAATCCACTACCGTGATGGCGCAAATGCAGCCGTCGCCGCTGAATGCGAGATCCACGGTTTGATTCGGGGCTGGAGCGACAGGCGATTTCCACACGCCCTCGATCTTGAACTCCAGATGCTTGCCGTTGGCGTAGATGACTCCCGGCGTGGTGTCCGGAACCTTGATGATGGTTCCCCGTGAGCTAGTAACATTCGCGTTGTCCATGTGTTCCCTCCTGTTCGATCGCGTTCCGCGTGTTGACAGTCTATCAAGCGCGGTGACGGTCTCTCCAAGTGTTCCGCCGTCATGTGTGACCCAGAGTACGCTTTTCGCATCGGGCGCGAGAAGGCGTGAGTACCGGCAGGCGCCGCGGAGGAGGAAGAAAAGCGGAGAGTTCCTATTTCGGCTTTTCGATCGCGCGCTCCTCGGCCACCTTGCGGAGGAATGTGAGGACGTGCCGCGCACTATACTGCCGCGAGGATTCCAGCTCTCCGTTATTGGTCAATCCGACGGGTTTGCCGTCAGGACTGAAAAAGCCGGCCGCCGGGACGCCTTTGGCGAGGGTCACACCGAGATCCCTGGCGACCTGGAGATTGGCGTTCATCTCGCCGATGTTGATGCCGACGACCTCAAAGTGCTTCTCCACATAGTCGCGGACGGGCGGTTCATCGAGCCGCGCGTGAAGCACCCGGCAGTCCTCGCACCAGTTGCCGCCGAAGATTACCATCGGCAGCTTGCCGGAGCTCATGGCGCGTTGTCTGGCCTGCTGCAAATCGTACATGGCGTTACCCGGCGGGGGATAAATGTCCGAGGCAGCCAGGGCGGCTGTGAGCGCTTGAAATCCGGCAATGGCGAATATAAGGCGGCGTGTAACTGACATCGGGGGACGATGCAGTCTCCTCCGCAAACATTTTGCATCGGCGGGGTGAAAACAAAGGCGAAGAAGGCAGACGGACCCACGGAGGCAGTGGGTACCCCGGCCCGCCCCCTACCGTGTAGTATTCTGACCTTGCGGGGAGTAACCATCATGAAAAGTCTCTCGTTGGCCCTTTTCACCGTCGCCTGCGCGGTCGCGCAGTCCGTACCGATTCGCGTGGACCTGGCGAATCGCGCCGCGCCCATCGGGTCCATCTGGTCGTTCTTTGGCCACGACGAGCCCAATTACACCTACATGAAGGACGGCCGCAAGCTGCTCTCCGAACTCTCCGCCCTCAGCTCCGTTCCCGTCTATGTCCGCGTCCACAGCCTCCTGGTGACGGGCGATGGCATTGCCGCCCTCAAGTGGGGATCCACCAATGCCTACACCGAGGACGCCTCCGGCCGGCCGATCTACGACTGGACCGTCACCGACCGCATTTTCGACACCTACATCGAGCGGAAAATGAAGCCGCTGGTGCAAATCGGCTTCATGCCGGAGGCTCTTTCCACCCACCCCGAGCCGTATCGCCACCATTGGAAGCCCGGCGACAACTACAACGACATCTATACCGGCTGGGCATATCCCCCCAAAGACTACGCCAAGTGGGCCGAACTGGTCTACCAATGGGCCCTGCATTGCTCACAGCGCTACGGAAAAGCCGAAGTCGAGAGCTGGCTCTGGGAGGTCTGGAACGAGCCTAACGGCGGGTATTGGAGAGGCACGCCCGAGGAATATCACAAGCTCTACGACTACTCGGTGGATGCCGTGCGCCGCGCCATTCCGTCAGCCCGCGTGGGCGGACCCGATTCCACCGGACCCGCCGGCGCCAGCGCCGCAACCTTTCTGCGCAACTTCCTGGAACATGCCCTGCACGGTAAGAACTATGCGACCGGCCAGACCGGCGCGCCGCTCGATTTCGTCAGCTTCCACGCCAAGGGCTCGCCGCGGTTCGTCGAGGGCAGCGTGGTCATGGGCATTGAGAATCAGCTTCGCGACTTGTCCAAGGGCTTCGAAATCGTCGTCTCATACCCTGAGTTGAAGGGCCGTCCGGTCATCGTCGGCGAGTCCGACCCGGAGGGCTGCGCCGCTTGTTCTTCGCGCGTCTATCCCCAAAATTCCTACCGCAACGGCGTGATGTACGCCAGCTACACCGCCGCCGTCATGCCGCGCCACCTGGATCTGGCGGCAAAATACGGCGTGAATCTGCTCGGCGCGGTCACCTGGGCATTCGAGTTTGAGGACCAGCCCTATTTCGACGGGTTTCGCGACCTTGCCACAAACGGCATCGACAAGCCCGTGCTCGATGTCTTCCGAATGCTCGGCATGATGACCGGCGCCCGCGTGGCCGTGGAGAACCCTTCCGCCGCATCTCTCGACGACATGCTGGCGGCCGGCGTCAAGCAGAAGCCCGACGTACACGCCATGGCCAGCGCCGGTGCGCACTCCGCCGCCATCCTCATCTCGAACTACCACGATTCCGCCAAGCCGGGACCGGCGGCTCACATCGACCTTGCCATTTCCGGCCTCCCGCAAGGCCGAGCGCTGCTCGATCATTACCGCGTGGACGACCGGTACAGCAACTCCTACGAACTCTGGAAGCAGATGGGATCGCCCCAGCAGCCCACCCCGGAGCAGTACGAGCAGCTCGAACGGGCCGGCCAGCTCCAGTTATTGGAATCTCCCCGCTGGATCTCGGCCCAGGACGGCAGCGCCCAACTGGAATTCGACCTGCCGCTACACGGCGTCTCCCTGCTGGTGCTCGCCTGGTAGCGCCGGGTTCAAGGGAGCCGCCGCAGCGCCTCTTCGTAGACTTCCCAGGTTTCGCGGACGGCTTTTTCCCACGTGAACAGCCGCGACCGCGCGAGGCCGCGCGCGCTCAGATCCTGCCTTAAGCCTTCGTCGCCAGCCAGGCCACGGAGCGCCGCGATCAGAGCCTCCGAGTTCTCGGGATCCACCAGGATGGCCGCATCGCCTGCCACCTCCGGCAGGGCAGACCGGTTAGACGTAAGCACCGGAGCGCCTCCCGCCATGGCTTCCAGGACCGGCATGCCAAAGCCCTCGTCAAGCGACGGGAAGGCGAATATGGCGGCGCGGGCGTACCACGCCGCCAGACTGTCCGGCTCCACGTAGCCGAGGACGGAGATGCGTTCCCGCGCCGGGCTGCTCTCAATGCGCGCGCGAATCCGGTCCGCGCCGTAGCCAAACGACCCGGCCAGCACGAGCCGCCATTCGCGGTCCAGAGCCTCGAACGCCTCAACCAGCCGCGCCACGTTCTTGCGGGTCTGGATCGCGCCGACGTGGAGTACCACCTTTTCACGCGGCTTGCCGGCGCGGCGCGGATAGGCCAGCGGCCGGATTCCGTGACGCACAACCACCACCCGGGACGCTTCCACGCCCAACAGCGAAACAACCTGGGTCCTGGTGAATTCGGAGACGGCGATCAGGATGCCGGCGCGCTCGGCCGCCTGGCGCGCCTGGGCCGTGAACCGGGCGCGGAATTCAGGGGTGGAATACTCGCCCGTCATGACGAAGAGATCGTGAAACGTGGCGACCGCCCGCCGTAAGGGCAGACGCGGCAGACGCTGATTCAGACCGTGAAACACGTCGGCAAAACGGGGGCCAAGCGGCTCGGCCAGCAATCGCCGCCGCGCGTTCGGCGGCAGCGCGCCGCCCCACGCCCGCAAATAGCGATGCGGGCGGTAGCAGAAGTCGAAGCGCGTTTCGGGATGGGATGCGGCCATTCCGAGCAGGATCTCGCGGGAATATAGGCCCACGCCGGAAAGCTGCTCGCCGATACTGTAGGTTGCGTCCAGCGCGATTTTCAAGCCAGCTTGTATTCTTTCATCTTTCGATACAGCGTGGTGCGGCCGATTTTCAGCAGGTGCGCCGCCTTTCCCCGCTCGCCTGCGGTCGCCTCCAACGCATTGCGAATGGCCTGCGCCTCGCTTTGTGGGAGGGAAATCACCGGGCTCCTGGGCAGCAGGGTGAAGCCTTCGGCCGGGGTGCTCTGGACGGCGCTCGAAAGACGATCGAGCGTGGAGGCCGCCAGGTGATTCTGCAGCGCCGAAGGGAGTTCGCAAAGCTGCAAGGCGCCTTCCGAGTGCAGGGCGGCCATGCGGTCGATGGCGTGCTTGAGTTCCCGCACATTGCCCGGCCAATCGTAGGAGAGCAGGACGGCGCAGACCGCAGCGTCAGGGTGGAAATCCGGAAGGCCGGCGGCCTGGCCCACGCGGAGAAAGTGATCCACGAGTTGCGGGACGTCTTCTTTGTGGTCGCGCAGCGGCGGCAAGTGAATCGGGAACACGTGCAAGCGGTAGAACAGGTCCCGGCGAAACCGGCCAGCCGCGACTTCCGCCTCCAGATCCCGGTGGGTGGCGGCGATAATGCGCAGATCGACTTTGCGCGACTGCACCGCGCCGACCGGCCGGAATTCGCGTTCCTGGATGAGCCGTAGCAGCTTAACCTGCATCTCGAGCGGCAGATCCCCGATTTCGTCGAAGAAGGCGGTCCCGCCATCGGCCAGTTCCACCAGCCCCTTCTTGCTCTCCACGGCGCCGCTGAAGGACCCTTTCACGTGTCCAAACAGCTCGCTCTCCATGAGCGTTCCCACCAGCGAGCCGCAATCGATAGGCACGAACTGGCCTTGTGGGTTAGCCTGGTGAATCGCGCGGGCCACCACCTCTTTACCGGAACCGCTTTCGCCCAGTAGCAGGACCGGGAGGCGGTTTCTGGAAGCCTTGTCGATGAGCCGGCGGACCGCTCCGATCTTCGACGACGATCCAACCAGCGAGTGGACCGCATCCGCCACGGGGGCCGTCATATTTTGTTCACCGATCAATTCGTACGACGAAGCCGGCGATATTCTCAACAGAATTTTCGCGGATGCGTTGCGCGAGGGCCTCGGCACCCTCCTGGGTTGCCTCGGCGCCCACCAGGACGCGCCACACGTCAGGATTTTCGGAACGCAGCACAACCTTGGCGGAGCCATAGCGAGCGGCCATCTGCGTGCACAATCGGTCCGCGTTGGCGCGCTGGGTGAAAGCACCCACTTGAACCGCAAAGAGCGCGGGCGGAACGGTCTGAGGCTCCCGGATCACCACCATGCGCACCCGCCCCGTGCCGGGACCGATCAGGTCGATTTGCTTTGCCGCCGCGTGGGAGAGGTCGATGATGCGGCCGTCGACGAAGGGGCCGCGGTCGATGATCCGTACCTCCACGGTCTTCCGATTCGCCAGGTTCTCCACTCGGACCCAAGTGTTCAGGGGCAGTGTACGGTGGGCCGCTACCAACGTCTCCATGTCGTAGATCTCGCCATTGGCGGCTCGCCGGCCGTGATAGGGATAACCGTACCAACTTGCCACGCCGGTCTCGGTGTATCCGGGGCGGACGGCGGGGGGTGGAACGGGGGATCGCGCGCGCTGCTTATGGGCGCAGCCGGAGGCGGCCAACGCGGCAACGACCAGCGCCACGAGAGCGGTCCGGTGGGCGGCCAACATTGCCTCGATTATGGCACGGGAGCCGCGAGACGGAAATATCATGGGAGCAGATGGAACTTTTCGCCCCGCGCGGACAATACTGTATGGTGGCATTGCAACGCCGCTCGAAACTCCTGGAGGCTGGCCGATGAAGAAGAGCGTGTTGGTTTTCGGATTCTGCGCTGTAGCGACCCTGTTCGCGCAGGGACCGGGTAGAGGTCCTGGCCGCATGGGGCCCGGCGGCCCCGGAGGGATGATGGGAATGGGGCGTGGGGGCGAGATGGCTCGCACCATCGCCGGCGCCCCTTACTCCGCCGTGGAAGCCACCGAAAGCACGCAAACGCTTCCGAACGGCAACGTGATTTCGCGAACGACCCAGTCGAATGTGTACCGCGACGGGATGGGGCGCGTCCGCACGGAAACCACGCTGCCGCAGCGGGGACCCGCGGCGGGACAGACGGCCGGGCAGACGCCGCGCACGTTCATCAGGATCCTCGATCCGGTGGCGGGAGTGTCGCGTGAGCTCGATCCGGAAGCCAAGGTATCGCGCGAAATGTCGATGCCCAATCTCGCCGGACGCGGGGACGTCAACGGCGCGCCTGGCGGCCGCGGTCCCCGGCCCGATGGCGCGGCTCGGCCCAATCCCAGGGGCCCCGCGGCCGACCCCAACGTGGCTATTGAATCCCTGCCGGCGCAGAGCATCAACGGCGTGCTGGCGACCGGCACGCGCGTGACGCGCACGATTCCGGCGGGCCAGATCGGCAACGCGCAGACGATTCAGACGGTGCGGGAAACCTGGGTGTCTACCGACCTCAAGGTGACCGTGCTGGTCCGGGAAAGCGACCCGCGTTTCGGGACCACCACCACGCAGTTGACCAACATCGTGCGGGCTGAGCCCGACCCGGCCCTGTTCCAGGCGCCGGCGGACTATACGGTGGTCAAAGGCGGGCGCGGTCCGGGCCCGATGGGTGGCCGGGCGCCGAACCGCCAGGCAAACTAATGGTGTGCGGCGACCGCTCTCTTACGTTCGCGGCTCGGTTCGAAGCGCTTGATTTTGCAGAGCCGCGAACGTAAGAGAGCGGTTTCACGGGCGCTCTGGGTACTTGGCATTCTGCTTGCCGCACTACAATAGATCGCCCGTGGCGCTTGAAGTCGGTTAGAATCGTCCAAGGGCGCCATGCTCGAGAACATCAACCTCAAGGCGAAGCTTTCACACAACGACTATAAGCAGGCGCTTCCCGCCCTGCAGCGCCGGCTTTACGACCTCGAAAGGGCGTGCTGGGAGCAGGGTATACCCAGTATCATCCTGTTCGAAGGCTGGGACGCTTCCGGCAAGGGCACGGCCATCGCCGCTTTGACGCAGCGGCTGGACCCGCGCGGCTTCAAGCTCTACCCCATCACCGCTCCGCGCACTTATGAGCAGCAGCGGCCCTGGCTGTGGCGGTTCTGGCTGAAGGTTCCCAACAAAGGCGAGATGGTCATCCTCGACCGCAGTTGGTACGTTCGCGTCCTCGACGAGCGCGTGGAGCGCGCCATCCCCGAGAAGGCATGGCGCGACGCTTATCGCGATATCGTCGAATTCGAAGGGATGCTCGCCGCCGATGGCGCCGTCATCCTCAAGTTCTTCCTGCACATTTCGAAGAAAGAGCAGCAGGCGCGGTTCCGCGCTCTCGAAGGCGATCCGCTCGAAGCCTGGCGGGTCACGGACGCCGATTGGGCGCGTCACAAGCAATACAAAGAGTATCTGGCCGCGGTCGAAGAGATGCTGGAGCTGACCGAATCGGAATTGGCGCCATGGACCATCGTCGCGGCTACTTCGAAGTGGTACGCGCGCAGCAGGATCTTCGAGACGATCGTCGCGGCCCTGGAAAAGCGTCTCGGCGCGAAGGCGCCGAAAGCCACTGAGATTCCCAAGGCGACGGCCAAGGACGCGGAGCTGCGCGCGGCTATGGACTCGCTGGGAGCGGAGGGGATCTGATGCTCGAAACGCTCGATCTCACGCGTAAGCTCGATCGCAAGGCCTACGTTCGCGAAGTGACGCGGCGCCAGATCCAGCTCCGCGAATTGGGTTACCAAATCTACCTTCGGAAACGCCCCGTGATGATCCTGTTCGAAGGATGGGACGCTTCCGGCAAGGGCGGGGCTATCAAGCGAATCACCGAAAAGCTGGACCCGCGCGGCTACGTGGTCTATCCCATTGCCGCTCCGCAGGGCGAGGACAAGACGCGCCACTATCTCTATCGTTTCTGGCGCCGGCTGCCCGAGAAGGGGCAGATCGCCATCTTCGACCGCTCCTGGTATGGCCGCGTGCTGGTGGAACGGGTGGAAGGCTTCGCCACCGAGGCGGAATGGACGCGCGCCTATAAGGAGATCGATTCCTTCGAGCGCCAGTTGAAGAGCTTCGGGACCATCCTGGCGAAGTTCTGGGTTCATATTTCCGGGGATGAGCAGCTTCGCCGTTTCGAGGAACGCAAGGCCATCGGCTACAAGGCTTGGAAGCTGACCGACGAGGACTGGCGCAACCGGCGCAAGTGGGGCGCCTATGAGGAAGCCGCCGAGGACATGCTGGTGAAGACCAGCACACGCACCGCGCCATGGAGCCTGGTGGAGGGAAACGACAAGTATTGGGCGCGCACCAGGGTCCTCGGAAAGCTGGTGGAGATTCTGGCCAAGGAACTCGACTACCGGCCCGCCGACCCGCTGAAGCGCGCATCCAAGAAGTAGCGCCTGCCCGTTTTGGGCATTTTGCCCAAAACCTAAGGGGGGCCAACCTAGAATCAGCAAGTTACGGGCGGGGCTTGGGCATTTGCCCAAATCGCATCCCAAGCGAGCGTTTTTTCGGCAGCCTGATAGAATGGCGTTGTCGCCTATGACACATGCCAGCCGCCGAAGCTTTCTGCAATCCGCGGCCGCCGCGGTCGCGTGGCGGGCCGTTGCCCAAACGCCCTCACCGCGCAAGATGCGCGTGGGAGTGGTGACCGGCGTCTCCGCCGATCCTGAGGCCGATATCAAGCGGGTCCACGACCTTGGCTTGCCCACCTGCCAGGTTTCGCCCAGTGCGCTCGATAGCGCCTCCGCCGCGAAACTGCGCCAGGTGCTCGACCGGTACGGCGTGGAAGCCACGTCGGCCATCGGAGGCGGACCGGGCCGCGAGGTCTACGACTTTTATCAGGGACCGCTGACCATCGGACTGGTACCCCGCGACACGCGCGCCGCACGCATCCAACAGCTTCAACGCGTGTCGGATTTCGCTAAGATGGCGGGAATCCCGGGCGTGCAGAGCCATTGCGGCTTCATCCCGGAGAACCCCAACGACCCGCTCTACGGGGAAGCGGTGGAAGCCATCCGCACCGTGGCGCAATACTGCGCGAAGAACGGCCAGACCTTCCGCTGCGAAACCGGGCAGGAAACGCCCATTACGCTGGTGCGCGCCATCCACGACGTCGGCCTGGATAACGTCGGAGTGAATTTCGACCTCGCGAACCTCATCCTATACGGCAAGGCGAATCCGCTGGACGCCGTGGACATATTCGGGAGCCTGATTCTGGGCGTACACGCCAAGGACGGGCTGTATCCAACCGACACGCGGAAGCTGGGAGAAGAGGTTCCCATCGGACAAGGCAAGGTGGACTTCCCCGGGATTGTGGAGCGGCTGCGCAAGCTGGGCTACACAAATCCCCTGACCATCGAGCGCGAGATCCGGGGCGAGAAGCAGACCGCCGATATCCTGGCCGCGAAGGCCTACCTGGAACGCCTGATCGGCTGACGGCGCTCAGCGTGGGAACAGCCTCACGAAGAGGACGCCGTGGCGGGGGACCTCGGCGGCGTAACTGCCGGAAACGGTTCCGAGGTCCTTCTGGCGCCACACATCGCGTGCGCGCCGGTCTCCCTTGAGGCCCAGGTCCGCCCACGTCGCGGCGATTCGGCGCGGGGATTCGCTCAAGTTGAAGAGGCCCAGCGCGACCGAGCCGTCCTGCATGGGCTTCGCCAGCACGAACTCGTCGTCGGTTTGGCGCACGACGCGGGCCTGCTTACCCAGGGCGTCCTGATCGACGGCGATCACCTCGGCGTTGCAGAGCACGTTCACGCTGAAATCGTCGAGGTAGTTCATGTCGCCGGAGAAGATCAACGGCGCGGCCATCAAGGACCACATCGACATGTAGCTGTACTGCTCGTCGGCGGTGAGCGAGGTTGGCGTGGGCGGGTCGGTGAAGCGGTTGGCGTTGCCCACTGAGCCGATCAGGATGTAATCGGGGTCGTTCCAGCGGCCGGGTGCGGCGTAATCGGCGTGCTCGGCGTTCTTGAATCCAATGGAATAGAAACCGGGCAGGCGCGCGCTCTTTTCGAGGCCCAGATCTCCGGTGGTGCGCCAGCAGTTGCCGCCCACGGAGCCGCCCCACTTCCACACCTCGTTCATGCCGTACTGGCAGAGGTTGAAGACGACGTCCCGGTCGAGCTTGGCGAGAATGCCGCCCATCAGCTCATAGGGGCGCATGCGGTCTTCCAGAGTTTGGCCGCCGGCCACGCGTTCGTAGCTGCACCAGTCGTACTTGAGGAAGTCAAACCCCCATTGGGCGAACTGGCGAGCATCGGCTTCCTCATGGCCGTTGGAGCCGGTGAACCGGCCGCAGGTGAGCGGACCGGGAGAGGTGTAGATGCCAGCCTTCAGTCCCCGGGAGTGGATGAACGCCGTGAGGGCCGGCATGTCCGGAAAGCGGCGGTTGGGGCGGATGGAGCCGTCGGCGGTGCGAGGTTCTCCGCCGAGGTCGGCGTCCGTGGAGCCGGGCTTCACCATCCAACAGTCGTCGATGTTGACGTACTGGTAGCCGAAATCGGCCATGCCCGAAGAGACCATGGCGGAGGCGGCGCGGCGGACCAGGTCGGCGGTGATGTGGTCGTAGTGCGTGTACCAATCGTTCCAGCCCATGGGCGGAGTGAGGGCGAGCGCGCTGCCCACCACGATTTTGAAGGGCCGAGTGGCCGCGCCGCGCGAATTCTGTGCGCGCAGCGTCACGGCGTACTCCCCAGCCTTCCCCGGCGCGGTTCCGGTGACGATGCCGGTGGCCGGGTCGAGCCGCAGCGATGCCGGCAATCCCTGGGCGCTAAAGCGCATGGGCCGGTCGCCAGTGGCGGGGATGCGGTAAAGGAACGGGTGGCCGGGGCGGGCGCCGTAAACGGTGGGACCGTTCATCTTCGGTGAGGGGCCGGGCTTGGGCGTAAGGATGTACTTGCCGGAAGCGGCGGGCTGGGCGGCGGAGGCGATGCCGGCGAGCATCAGCAGCGCCCCGGAAAGCACCCGAAGCCGTGCGATTTGCGGGAAGGCCATTGCGAGCTCCAGGATAACCTGGAACTCTCGCGCTATGCTTCAATGGGTTCGGATATAGGATGAAACGCTATCTCTTGATCTTGTGCCTCTCTTTGCCGCTGTTCGCTACAACGGCGGAAGAACTGCCGGCCTGCCTGGCGCAACCGCAAGCTCTGAAATCCGATTGGCTGGTATCCGGGGTTGCCGCGCATGCCGTGGTCTGCCGCGGCGCGCATCGGAATGAAATCGAGATGTCCAACGGACTGATCCGGCGGGCGTGGAGGCTGGCGCCCGATGCGGCCTCTGTGGCATTCGATAACCTGGATACCGGCGCGGCGCTGCTGCGCGGCGTCAAGCCTGAAGCCGCCGTCACGCTGGACGGGCATCCATACAACGTCGGCGGACTCTTAGGCCAGCCGGATTACGCCTATCTTCGCCCCGAATGGCTCGACCGGATGACGGCCGATCCCGCGGCCTTCCACTTTACCGGCTTTGAGACCGGGAAAACCGTGGCGCGGCTCGAATGGAAACGCGTGCGGCGTGCGGACGATCTTCCGTGGCCGCCGCCCGGCGCATCGCTGATTCTCCGTTTCGAGCACGCGGACCTCAAGGGCATCGCCATTCTGGTTCACTACGAGATGTTCGACGGCATCCCGCTGCTGGCGAAGTGGCTGGAGGTCCGCAATGGCAGCCAGCGGCCGGTCACGGTCAACAAGTTCACTAGCGAGATCCTGGCCGCCGTGGAATACGAATCGCAAGTGGAGATCCCCGGCGTCTCTGAAAACCCGTACATTCAGGTGGAGACGGATTATTCCTTCCTGGCGACCCACGCGGGAAGCGGGAGTAACAAGGTAGCCAACTGGGTCCCTGACACGCAATACATGACTCAAGTGAATTACAAACGGGACGCGCCCCTGATGCTGGAGACTAGGCCGTCGCTGGGACCGGCGCAGGTTGTGGCGCCAGGCGGCGCCTTCGAAACTTTTCGCATCTTCGAGTTGATTCACGACAACACGGAGCGGGAGCGCCGCGGGCTGGCAGTGCGGCGCATGTATCGCACGCTGGCGCCGTGGACCACCGAGAACCCGATCCTGATGCATGTTCGCAACGCCAGTCCGGAGGCCGTGAAGCTGGCCATCGACCAGTGCGCGGCGGTGGGCTTCGAGATGGTCATCATGAGTTTCGGCAGCGGCTTCAACATCGAGAACGAAGACGCGGCTTACCTGGCGCAGGTCAAACAGCTTGTGGATTACGGCAAGAGCAAGGGCGTGGAGTTGGGCGGCTACTCGCTGCTGGCGAGCCGCAAGATCGACGCCGACAACGACGCGATCAACCCGGCGACAGGCAAGCCGGGCGGCGCCATCTTCGGCAATTCGCCGTGTCTCGGCAGCCGGTGGGGCATCGAGTATTTTCGCAAGGTGCGGTCTTTCATCGAGAAGACCGGCATCGCCGTGCTGGAGCATGACGGCTCTTATCCGGGCGATGTCTGCGCTTCCACCACGCATCCCGGACACCGCGGCCTGGAAGACTCGCAGTGGACGCAGTGGAAGACCATCTCGGACTTCTATGCATGGTGCCGCGCGCGCGGCGTATACCTCAACGTGCCCGACTGGTATTTTCTGGAAGGCTCCACGAAGGAGGCCATGGGCTATCGCGAGACGAATTGGTCGCTTCCGCGGGATCGGCAGATTCTGCTGGGACGCCAGAACATTTTCGATGGCACGTGGGAGAAGGCGCCCAGCATGGGATGGATGTTCGTGCCGCTGGTTCAGTATCAGGGCGGCGGCGAAGCCGCAACGCTGGAGCCTCTGCGCGATCACCTGGACGCCTACGGCGCGCACCTGGCGCAGAACTTCGCTTCCGGCGTGCAGGCGTGCTATCGCGGCCCGCGCTTGTACGACTCAGACGAGACCGAGGCCCTGGTAAAGCACTGGGTGGATTTCTATAAGCGCCACCGCGCCATTCTGGATTCCGACATCATTCACGTGCGCCGGCCCGACGGACGGGATCTGGACGCGATCCTGCACGTCAATCCTAGACTGCCCGAGAAGGGATTGGCCGTCATCTATAACCCGCTCGACCAGGAGATCGGGAAGACCGTGACGCTGCCGCTGTATTATACCGGCCTCGCTAAGTCGGCTCTGATCCGCGAGCAGGAGGGAAAACCGAGGCGTTACGATCTTGACCGGAAATACCGCGTGGAAGTGCCAGTCAAAGTACCGGCGCGCGGGCTGACTTGGCTGGTCATCCAGTAGAGAGCGGCGGTTACTGTAACTCCGGCGGTACGGGGATGGTCACCTTTTCGGAGGCGGCCCATTCCGTGCCTCTTGCCAGGGTGACGGCGAATCCGGCGCTCTTCATGGCATCGGCGTCATGCCCCAGGGCGGTAACGAATACGCGCCCCTTGCCATAATTCACGGTCCAGAGCATCGGCTCGGCGATTCCGGTTCCCACCAGCGGCTGCCGTTCGTTCTGCGGGTAACGAGAGTGATCGTCCCAAGCCGTGGCCAGCACGTGGAAAGTGCCCGCCGGCTGCCATTTCAGATTTGCGTACAACTCGTCGTTGGCCTGCGGAAAGGCGGTCTTCAGACCGCGCGTGATAGGGTGGTCGCGGTCCTGGACGGTGATGGTAAAGTCGTGGCGCGCGGAGTGGTGGCCATTGTTCGTGCGCCAGTTGCCGGCGCAGATCTGGTCGTACTCCGTCCACCCTTCGAAGGCCGCGAGCGAAAAGTGATACACCACCAGACCCTTTCCAGCGCGGACGAAGTTTAGAAGAGCAGCGTCGGTTTGTTCGCCCCAGCGCTGGTCCGGACGCTTATTGTCGTAGTAGTTCAGAAGGACGACGTCGTAGGGCGCCAGCGTGTTTGCCCCGGCGCCGCGAAACTCCTCGGTGACGCGCACTTCGAAACGGCCGGTGTCTTCCAGGATCTTGCGCAGCACGGGCGTGGTGGAGCGCCAGTCGTGCCCCGTGGTGTTTTGGCCGGTGACGATGAGGACTTGGAGTTTGGCGGGTGGCGGCGCTTGCGGTCCGTTCTGTCCCAGCGCCAGCCCGGCTACAACACACGTAAGGGCCAGGGTTTGGAAGCGTTTCATGGCGGCCTCCTTGAAGAAGGAGTATTGTAACGCGGCGCAGCCGGCGCTTATTGTTTGTCGAGGACCAATTTCTGTTCGCCCTCGCCCATGGCGCTCTTGAACGTGCGTGTGAGGGTCAACGTTTTGCCGTCCGCGGAGAGGTCCCACTTCTCGGACATGGTGAATTCATTGTCCCCGAATTGGCCCTTGCTATCGATCGCCAAAGTATCGCCATCCCATTTCAGAGTGCTTTTCATAGACGCACCGCCGTAGACCTCGTTGGTACACTCCTTGCCATCGGTGGTGTAATTGGCCTGCATGTCGAAGTCGCCCATATCGCTCGATTGCTTAATAGCGGTTGTGAGCTTAGGTTCTTCGTGAGTGACTTTCATAGTCATCGAACTGGGCGCGGGCATCTGGCCGAAGGTGCTCTTGGCAGCGTTCAACTTCCAGTCGCCGCTAAAATTCGGTTTCGCGAGGGCGGGCAAGGCCGCCATCGCCAGGACTGCTAGAATCGCAAAAAGCTTTTTGGACATCATGTTTGCCGGTTCCTGAGGAAAGCATACAGGCGCTATTTGTCTATGTCAACCCTTCGGAAGGCAGGCGGGCCCACCAGCGGCGTGGGCGCCCCGGCCCGTCCCAACGGGTCACTTCATCTCGATCGCAATGCTCGCCGGCTTCAGCCCGGCCGCCTCAGCCCGCAGTGTCGCCGATCCCGCCGCCCCCTTGGGTCTGACGATCGCCAGACACCTGCCGCGGAATGTCTTGAGGTGCAGTTGGCGGAAGCTATAGATGTCCTTCGGGCTGGCATTTGCGGCGGCGGCGATTTCCGCGGCCCCGCCGATGCTGAAGCTCACAGGCGCAACGGCGTCCGGCACTAATTGGTCCGCCTCGTCCAGCACCTCGAGAGTCACGTAGGACAAATCGTTGCGGTCCCGCCGGATAGACGCCCGATCGGCCGACAATCGCAATTTCGATGGCTTACCGGCAGTCTTAAAGGTCAACGCCGCGATCTGGACGCCCTTCGAAAATGCGATGGCCGTCAGCTCGCCGGGAGTGTACGCCGTCTCGAACTCCGCCTTCTGCTCGGACTCGGGTGAAACCGCCTTGGTCCCGATTTCCTTCCCGTTCACCGACAAACGGATCTCATCGCCCGAGGAGTACACGCGTACCTTTACGGTCTTGCCCTCGGCGCCGGGCCACGTCCAACTCCTTAACTCCTCGGACCAACCCCATCGCGTGACCACTTCGCTGCGGCCCGCTGGAACGGGACGCTGGACAGCCATTTCCAGTTTGCTGAGTCCCCAGAAGACGCGGCGGGGATACCAGGCCGGTTTGGGCTGGCCGATCAGATCGATATCGCCGGAGTTGGCGTTGAACCACGGGAACCCGACGGTATTCATCATCATCTGCGTCGCAGTCGCCCCCGGCGTATTCAATTGCGCATTGCCAACCGCCGACTCGCCCAGATAGTCCATGCCGGTCCACAGGAAGTCGCCGATCACGCTGGCGTTGCTCTCCACATTTCGCCAGGTGGCATAGCTATAAAAAGGGTACGACTCGGTCCCGAGGATCACGCGTTGCGGATGACGGCCGTGTTCGTCCGCCCAGGAACGCCACATATAGTTGTACGCCGCGATGTCATATTGTTGGACCGCCGCTTCAACCGGCGCCGTGCCGCCCGCGCCCATAATCCCCCCGTTAACGGCGGCGGTGACCGGCCGGGTTGGGTCCAGACTCCTGATGCAATCGAGCAGTTGTTTTGCGATCTCGACGCCGCGGGGATCCATACGCTCGGGGATCTCGTTCCCGACGCTCCAAAGGATCACGCTCGGATGATTGCGGTCGCGCATCACCATCGCACTGAGGTCCCGTTGCCACCACTCCTTGAAGTACAGATGATAGTCATCCGGGGTCTTCGGGCGTTCCCACTGGTCAAATGCTTCGTCCATGACCAACATGCCAAGGCGGTCGCACGCATCGAGAAACGCCGCCGACGGCGGATTGTGGCTGGTGCGGATGGCATTGAAGCCGTGCGCCTTCATCAGCTCGACGCGGCGCTCCTCGGCCCGGTCGATGGCGCAGGCGCCAAGCATGCCGTTATCGTGGTGCAGGCATCCTCCCTTGAGCTTCAGGCCTTCCCCGTTGATGCGCAGGCCGTGTTCCGCATCCATCTGCACCTTTCGGATGCCGAAGGTCGTCGAGGCGGAGTCAGCCGTTTTGCCGGCGGTCAGGAGTTCCACATTCGCGCGGTAGAGTCGCGGAGTGGAGGGCGACCACATTTGCGGCGCGGCGACGGAAATGGACTCTTCGATCGCCGCGCTTCCGCCGGCGGCAACGGTGCGCCGCACCTCGCGCGTCCCGGCGCTCACGTTTTTCGAATCGAAGATGCGGATACGGGCGATGACATCCCGCTCCGCCTGGCCCCGGTTTTCGATCTCCAGAGCGACATTGACTGCGGCGCTTTCCCGTGAAACTTCCGGGGTGGTCACGAACAGGCTCCAGAGCGGCACGCGCACCGGGTCCGTAACATTCAGCCAGACATGGCGGTAAATGCCGGAGCCGGAGTACCAGCGAGCGGTATGCCCCACGTTTCGAACGCGCACGGCCAGCACGTTCTCGCCAGTCCGATGGAGATGAGGCGTCAGGTCGTAGGCGAAGGCCGTGTACCCGTAAGGATGCGTGCCGAGTAGCGCGCCATTCAGCCAGACGTCACTATTCATATAGACGCCATCGAAGACAATTTCCACCTGGCCATCGGCCGGCACGGCGGCGGCGGTGAAGCGCTTGCGGTACCAGCCGATTCCGCCAACGAACCAGCCGAACATCGCCCCGGGGCTCAGTTCCGTGTCGAAAGGTCCCACGCGAATCGGCGTTGGCGTGCCGCCCCACTGGCTGCCTTCGCCATTTGCATCGAAGGGGCGCGGCGGCAGGTCCTCGATGCTGAAATCGTGCGGCAGGTCGAGTGTCCGCCAAGTCGCGTCGTCAAAGCCCGGTTGCTCCGCGCCGGAAGCATCTTCGCGAAGGAATCGCCAGCCTTCATCGAATGGCTGATTGCGTTTGCCCGGCGCCACAACGGCCTGAGAACCAATGGCGGAACCTCGGCCGGGACCGTGGGTTTGGGCGGTGAGAGGCGCGGCCATCATTGCAAGGGTCTTGAGCGCGTCCCTGCGAAGCCATCCGTCGTCGCGTTTCATTTGTCCACCTCGACCAGCGCCAGCCCCGACGGAGGCAGATCCAACGTCAGCTCGCCCTTCTGAATCGCATGTCTCTCCGGCAATGGCAAAGTCGCGGCATCCCGCAGCTTCTGTATCTCCGCGGCGGTCGGATACTCCGGACCGCCCATTTCCTTCCAGGCCGGCAGCGCGGAGCCTTTCAACATGTCGATCGAAGTCACCCTCGCATGCGTGTTCCCGAGGCCCGTGAAATGCAGGGTCAAGCTGAGAGGGTCGCCGTCCATTTCGGTCTTCGCTTGAGCCACCGGGTCCAACCCGGTTCCTGCCGCGGAGGTTCCTCCCTGCCGCGCTAACTTCGTCGGCAGGTTCCATACCAGGGTGGCTCGCGAGCCATCGGCGCGCTCCGTGGCCAGGACCGGACCGTCCGCGGCGGAGAGCCGCCGGTCGCCCAACCGATGCAGCAGGGTGAACGCGTGGAGCGAAGGCCGGGCCACGCCGCGCTGGCCGATCATCCCGAAGGTCGAGTTGAAGAACTGCATGATGGGAGCCATCTCTTCGAAAACGTTCGAGAAGGTCCAATACGACATCGTTTCGGCCAGGCCGGCGCAGTCTCGCACTGTCTGCGCGATGAAAGCGGGGTTCTGCGACGCCCACTCCGTGATGAGCAGCGGCAAGTTGGGCATTTTCGAGGAGCGGATCTGGTCGCGGCACTGCGCGAGCGCCTTCGGCATCACCTGTTCCATGGGCCAGGCGTTCGCTTTTCCGAAGATCGTCTGCTGAGGATCGCTGGCATAGATGTGAGTCGAGACGAAGTCCAAAGGCGCGTTGTGGCTGGCGCAGTACTCGATGAAGGGCGGAATCCAGGCGACTTGAGCGGTGGATGGACCGCCCACGGGAATATGCTGGTCCACGGACTTCACGGCCATCGCGGTTTGCCTGTAAAGCTCGAAATACTGGTCTTGCGAGCCGGCGAAGAAGTAACGCAGGTTCGGCTCATTCCAACATTCAAATTGCCACTGACTTACTTCGGAAATGCCGTACCTCTTCACGCAGTGCGCGGTGAAGGCGCGTATCAACTGCCCCCAGTAATCCATATTTGCGGGCGGCGTAACGTTGCCCCTGTAGAAGAATATAGTGCTCTGACCGCTGGCCATGCGGGACGGCATGAAACTAAGTTCGACGAACGGCTTCACGCCTAACTCCAACAGCTTGTCGAAGACCTCCGAGATGTAGAGGAAGCTGAACTCGGGTCCCTGGGGGCCGGCGGCGCGGAAGACGCCCATTTCGTCATCGAACAGCCCATGACATCGCACGGATTTGACGCCGGTGAGTTCCCGCACCCGGGCGAGATCCTGCTGCCACTGCGAGCGAAAGGCCACCGCGGTCCGGTCGGATCCTACCGTCTTCTCCCAGTAATGCGGAAAGGGACTTGTCTTACCGCGCAAATCGATTTCGACGCGCTTAGAAACCGGGTTGGTTTGAGATGCCGCCTGACCGGCTGAACCGGCCATCGCTGCAACAGCGCCCAAGAAACTCCTTCTGTCCATCGAGTTACTCTCCTTGTCCTTATTTCGCCCTCGTCGCTATGAAATCCCCGTCGACGCCGGCTTCGACCACGGTAACTGTTCCAAGGACCTTGTCATCCGCAACCAGCGTTCCCGTGTAATCGAGAGTTACCGTGTCATTGCCTTCCTTGGTCTGGAGTCGCATGGTGACTTTCTTGCCCTCGACCGTCCCAATCGCTGCGACAGTCACCTGGCCATCGGTGCAGGTCCCCTTCAGCTCCTGTTGTTGCTGCTCGAAAGTGCAGGTCCGGTCGGTCTCATTCCCGAATACGTTGTTGTGGAGTTTCCACTCGCCGGTGAGCGAGGGCGGGTCCGCGGCAACTCCCCCCGCTATCGCGAAAATAACCGCGACCAGAAACGGTTTCATGACGTCACCGGCTCCGCGCGTTGGTAATGGTGACCGGCTCCGACAACGCGATATCCGCCGACGACGTGCCTAACATCACCTTGAAGGCGCCGCCGACGGTGGTCCAAGTCTGCGTGGCCGAATCGAAGATGGCAAATGGGTGGTTCGCCGCGGCGGGATTAATGGTTAGCTCCACCTGCCGCTTTTCGCCGGGCCGCAGTTGCACCTTTTCGAACGCGACGAGTCGTTTTGGCGGCTCACCGGCAGCCGCCGGAAATTCAAGGTACACCTGCGGCGCTTCGGCGCCGGCCACTTTGCCCGTGTTATGGACAGAGAACCGCACCTGGATGGGCCGGGTTCCGTCGCTAGTCTTCGGCGTGACGGATAAGCCCGACAGCGCGAACGTGGTGTAGGACAGGCCGTAGCCGAAAGGAAACAGCGGCGCGATGCCCTGCGCGTCGAACCAGCGATAACCGATGCGCAGCCCTTCCGAGTAGGTGACGTTCCGGCGCCCGTCTTTCACCACGCCGGGAAACTGTTCGGGCGTACGAGCGGGCAGGTCGGTCGCCAGGCGCGGAACCGTGACCGGCAACTTGCCCGAAGGGTTCGCGAGGCCGAACAGCAGGCGTGCGGCGATGTTGCCGTCCTCCTGTCCCGGGAACCACGTTTCGAGGACGGCCGGGACGCTGTCGATCCAGGGCATGAGCACGGCGGCATTGTCCTTCAACACCACCACGGTGCGAGGATTCGCCGCTGCGAGCGCGGCAATCATCGCGTCCTGGCCCTTGGGCAATCCGATGCCGGGTAGGTCGCGGCCTTCCGCGCTGAGGATACCGGCGAGCACAACGACTACGTCCGCCGAGCGCGCGGCATCCACCGCGGCCGCCAGGTCGCTGTTGTCGTCGGCGACCACCGTCAGGCTAGCAGTGGCCGGCGAATTGAGCGAGGCCAGCGCTTTCTTCATCCCCTCAAGCGGCGAAACCGTGTAATAAGGGATCACTTCGGAACTGCCACCGCCGCCGTCCACCGATCGGGAAGCATACTCAGCCTTTCCGATAAGCGCGATGGCGCGCACCGCCTTGGCGTCGATGGGCAGCAGCGGCCCCTTGTTCTTCAGCAGGACGGCCGATTGCTCACCGATCCGGGCGGCCAGAGCGCCATCGCGCGCCACATCAACGGGCGCTTGCGCTACGGGCCGGTCGAAGATGCCCATGCGGAACATCTGCGTGTAGCGGCGCGCCAGAGCCTGGTCGATGTCGGACTGGGCAATATCGCCCTTGGCGAGCGCAGCCTTGAGGTTCTCCGGCGTGAACCACGTCGCGTACCCCCGGGCCGCAGGGCCCATTTGTACGCCCGGCATCTCATGGTCCATCCCGGCGCGCAGCGCGGCTAGGCTTTTGACGGCGAAGAAGTCCGACTGTATGTAGCCCTTGAATCCCCACTGGCCGCGCAGTATGTCGGTGAGAATGTGTTTGTTCTCGCACATCTGGCTGCCGTTCACGCTGTTGTACGAGCACATGAACGCCGCGACTTCGCCCTCTTTGGCGGCCATTTCGAAGGGCAGCAGATAGATCTCGTGCAGCACGCGGTCGTCGATGATGGCGTTCAACGACATGCGGTCGGTTTCCTGGTCGTTGCCGACGATGTGCTTGGGCATAGCGATCACGCCGTGCGCCTGGATGGCGCGGATTTCCGCCACCGCCATGGACCCGGAAAGGAAGGGGTCCTCACCCAAATACTCGAAATTGCGCCCGCCCTGCGGCATGCGCGCCATGTTGATGCCGGGCGCTTCCACAACATTCAAAGCCAGATTGCGCGATTCGAGGCCGATGACGTCTCCGAATTGAGCCGCCACGGACCGCTCGAATGAAGCGGCCACGGCGATAGCGGAGGGCAATGCGGTCGCCTTTGCAGACATCGCGCTGACGAACGCCGCCACCGGAACGCCTGGCGTGTTCGGCGGAACGCAGTCGTTCTGCCCGACGCCCAGGGGCCCGTTCGTGATGCGGAGCGTGGGGATTCGCAGCCGCGGCACGCCCGGCACGTGCCGGGCCCCGTAGCACTGCGGCAGTTCGGGAATCACGCCTGCGGCGCCCACCATCTGCTGGAACTTCTCATCCGGCGTCATGGCGGCGACCAGGAGTTGCGTTCGCTGCTCGGGAGTCAGCGACCGGTTCATCCAAGGCAGATCCTGCGACTGCCCGCCGCCCGCGAGAAACAGCGCCCCCACGGCAACCGCGCCCCATACAGAGGTGCGCGCAAATCTGTCTCCAATTTTCATTCGGCTCCTCTTGGCATACAGACGTACCCATGCTAGCAGTCTGTACAACGAGGTGCGGTTGTGGGTCAGCCCCGCGTCAGTTCGAAGAGCGTAATTTCCGGCGGCGCGCCGAGGCGGACGGGCACGCCGATGGTGCCGATGCCCCGGTTCACATAAAGCTGGCCGCCGGGTCTTGCGAACAACCCGGCCACGTAGGGAGTCACCAGGCGGCTGGGCGCGAGGTCCGGGCTGATGAACTCGAGCGCGGCCTGGCCGCCGTGCGTGTGCCCGGCCAGGCTGAGATCGATGCCCAGTTCGGCAGCGCGGTCGAAAGTGTTGGGATTGTGACTGAGCAGAATGTTGACGCGGTCCGGGTCGATCAGCGGTTGCACGCGGTCCAGTTCATGGTCGGAGACGCCCTCGGTTTTCGACCCCATGACGAACTTGCCGGCGTAATCGATGCCCATCAGGTTGAGCGATTCGCCGCGGGTGGCCAGGGGGACGCTTTGCCGGCGCAGGATGCGTATGCCGGCTTGTAAGAACAATTGCGCGATGGAATCCTGAACCCTGGCGTAGGCATCGTGATTGCCCAGGCAGCCGAAGACGCCGAACGGGGCCGTGAGACCGGAAAGCGCCTGGACGACGGCATACTGCGTGGCCCCATCCCAAGTGACGAAATCGCCGGTCAGCACGGTGAGATCGGGCTTGAGTGCGTTGGCCATCTCCGCGTACTTCCGGATTTGGTCCTGCGTCATGAATGGGCCTATGTGAATGTCGGAGAGTTGCGCGATGCGGAAGCCCTGGAACGCCGCAGGGAGTCGCGCCAAATGGATGGGCTGGCGGGTGACTTCCAGATCCAGCCGTCCCTTGAAGAAACCGTACGCGCCGGCGACAAAAGGCGCGGCGGCAACCACGTTGGCCGTCTTGTTGAGAAAGGCCCGGCGCTGCGGCGATTGGATCTCAGGCGCGGGCGTTCGGCGCGCCAATTTCCGCGCGGCCCAAAACGGCGCCCGGACAATGGACACGGCAATCCAGAAGACGGCCAAGAGGAGAGAGGCAACCAGGGAACCGGCCAGCCACAAGGTGAACGGCGCGCCCAGCAGGGCTTCACCGGGCGTCAGGTGGGTGGGCGTGGTCCTGCCATTTAACCATCCGACGTTGAAGGCCAGCATGAGAAGGTACACGGCCAGCGCCGCGCCGCATACCGCCAGTCCGGCGGATGTCTTGCGGAAGGCCTTGCGGATGCGGGCGGCGGCGCGCCAGAACCAGTAGAGCTGGCTGGCGCAGATAACCATCAGGACGATGCTGAACATGGAAGACATTCCCGTTCGTTACGCGAGTGCGAGCGATGATTCCAATGTAGCGTGAAAAGCGGCCCGATGCGGCCGCCCGCAGCGCCGAACGGTACTCACTTCGAGTAACAAGTTCCCCGAACCCGACGTCAATTAGCCATGCGAGCCATCGCGGCAAGATGCCTGGCAGGTTCGCTTTGCGCTTTATCCATGGCCGTCAACCTGGCGGCGCAGATATCGCATTTCTCCGACCTCCGAGCCATCGCCGTCACCGTACAGGACGCCGCAGGCCAGCCGGTGACGGATCTTTCCCTAAAGAATTTTGCGGTCACCGAGGACGGCAAGCCGCAGCGGGTGGTGGTATGCGCCTACCAGGATTTCACGCAGTTCCCGCCTGGGCCGCCCACGGCTCCGGCGGCCGTCACGCTGCAGCCCGAGCGCCCGGGTTCGCTCCTATACAACGACCGGCGGCTACTGGTCTTCTACTTCGACTCGACGGACATGCCGGCGGCGGAGCGAGCGAGCGCGCAAGCCGCCGCGCTGGAATTCGTTGAAACTCGCATGGCCCCGCAGGACCTTGTGGCCGTACTCGCGCTGCGCGGAGAGGGACTGGCGATCCTCAGCGATTTCACCGATGATCGCACGGCGCTCGCCGCCGTCCTCCAACACCTTTCCGACGATACCCTGCCCGTTCCACCCTGTGAGTCAACCGGGGCGGCATTCTGCTTCGAGCCGCCGCCACCTGAGACGGCGCGGTTTCAAGCTCTGGACAGCGCAATGCGCATGCTGGCGGCGTTGAGCGAGCGAAAGGCCCTCGTCTATTTCTCCAGCGGCATTGGCCGGCGCCAAGGATCGAACGGGGCGTTCCCCATGGCCATCGCCGCCGACGCTATGCGCTACCGCATCTCCATCAATCCCATCGAAACGTCGCGGACGGCGGGCGCGGACGACGCGTCTGGCGACTTTCCCGGGCTGGCGCGAGACACCGGGGGAATCGCCGCTCTCGATGGCGCGGATTTGACCGGCGCCATCGCGCGCGTCGAGGAGGCCAACGTCAGCTATTACCTCTTGCTCTACTGGGTCCCAAGCGATGCGACACTCGGAAACCGCGCCTACAACGCAGATGTGTCGCTGGCGGGCGCGCGGCCCGGGTGGAATCTCTCGTACAGGCGCGGCGCACTCTACACTCCTTGGCGCGATGGGCGCGAGCGAGACACGGAAACCGTTCTCAATGCCGCCCTGTATACCAACGACCCGCCGATCAGACAGGATCTCTATGCTACTGTCGGGCCTGCGCGTCCAGTTGAGGGTTTGTTGTCCGTGCCTGTAAACGTCGAAGTGCCGGGGCCCTCTCTCGCGCTATTGCACTACGCCGGGAACACCGCGCCGTTTCCGTTCCAGGTGGCGATTGCCGTGACGGACCGGGATGGAAAAACCGTCGCGTACCAGCGGGACACGGTAACCGCGCCGGCGGATACCTTCTCTGTTCCCATCCCGAGACTTCCCTCGATCGAGTATCGGACATCGTTCCGGTTGGACCCCGGCGATTACCAGTTGCGCGTCGCGATCCTGACCCCGATACCCTTCCCGGGAACCTATAGAGCTAGCTTTTCAGTCGAGGCCGCTTCGCACCGGTAGCTCCATTGGCCGCCGCATTCAAGAAGGAGGCAGACGGGCCCACGGAGGCGGTGGGTGCCCCGGTCCGCCCCACTTGCTCAGTGAATCGTGCGCGTTTTGCGGTTCATATAGTCCATCAACAGATATTGGCCGAGGGTGTAGGGGGTGGTGAAATAGGCCTTGCCGCGGCACATCTCGGTCACCTGGCGCACGAAATTCACCAGGCCGTAGTCGCTCGCCAGCATGAAGGTGTTGATGAGGATGCCCTGCTTGCGGCAGCGGCTCACTTCCTCCAGCGTCCGGCCGATGACCAGGGGGTCCAGACCGAAGGCGTTGCGGTAGGTGCGGCCGTCGTCGAGCGTAATGCAACTGGGCTTGCCGTCCGTGATCATGACGATCTGCCGCATGTCCTTGCGTTCCTGGCTCAGCAACTTGCGCGCCAGAATCAGCCCGTCGCGGGTGTTGGTGTAGTAGGGGCCGACCTTGACGCGCGCAAGCTGGCTGACCGCCAACTCCTCGGCGCCGTCGTGGAAGAGCACGCACCGCAGACTGTCGCCGGGGTACTGCGTGCGGATCAGGTGGGCCAGCGCGAGCGCGACCTTCTTGGCGGGGGTGAAGCGGTCCTCGCCGTAGAGGATCATGCTGTGGCTGCAATCGAGCATCAGGACGGTGGCGCAGGAGCTTTGGTATTCGCACTGGTGAACGTGCAGGTCCTGGTAGTCGATGTCGATGGGCGACGTAACGCCCCCGCGGCGAATGGCGGAGAAGAGCGTCTGGCTCACGTCCAGGTTCAGGGTGTCGCCGAATTCGTAGAGCCTGGAGGAACCGGACGTTTCGATGCCGGTGGCCAGGTCGCGCGTGTCGTGCCGGCCGAAGCTGGATTTACCGAGCGACCCGAGCAGGTCCTTGAGGGTCTTGAAGCCGAGAAAGTCGAGTGACTTGTCGGTGACTTCGAACTTCACCTTGGAATCGGGGCCCTGGCCGGCGCCGCCATTCTGAGCATGCGGATCGCCGGGATCCTGGATGCTGATCTGGCCTTCGTCCACCATTTTTTGAACCAGCTTCTCAAGGAGCGTCTGCATCTGCTCCGGGGAGAGCGATTGGAGGCGCTCCATCATCTCCTGGAGGCTCTCCTGGTCGAACAGTTTGCCTTCTTCGAGAGCTTGGCGGATGGCCTCTTTGAGGTCGTCGAGGGTTCGCTCGCTGTCGTTCCACTCACCGAACGGGGAGTACTGCGTGTTGAAACCGCTCTCGAGCAGGAAATCCGCCAAGGCCTTCAGGAGATCGTCGGCGTCGATACCCAGATCTTCGCCGGTATAGCGGGAATAGTGAATGTATCGCGGCATGGCTGCCGTCCCCTCTCTGTGGGGTATTATCGCATGGCAGGCGCGGCCCTCAGCGGATTTCGATGCTGGGGCCTTCATAGATGGTGAAGCTTCCGGGCCCGCGCGCAAAATAGAAACGCAACACGTAGAGGCCCGGCGGCGCGTCCAGCGTGGCGCCCAGGATCGGCTCCGGGATGGTCATCGCCCGCGCATTCCGTTTCGACCAAATCTCGAACATATCGGGCGAGCTGCCCTCGGAGGTGGAAAGATCCACATGCGCCCCAGCCTTGACGGCCGCGGGAAGCGGGCGCGCCAGCAAGGCCCGGATCGCGGCGAACTCCTGGGTCGCACGAATTTCCGTGCCGGCCGCGCACACTCCCGCGCCCAGGTGGGTGTATCCGTTGTGCAGGATATTTTCCCGGTGGCCTGGGCTGCCCATCCAGCCGCGCATGATCTCCGCGGCCAGGTCGGCATGACGCGAGGCTTCCTCGCCGGAAGATTCCCAAAGGTTCTCGCCGGTCGCGCCGATCAGGCGGCGGTGCTGACGCGCAATCCGGTCGGTGGGGCCATCGCCGGATGGATCGACGTGGCTGAAAAAATCGCGCGCGAGCATAGCGGCATCGTAGTTCCGGGCGATCGCGCGCAGCGTCTCATCCAACCGGAGAGGCGGCAGGCGGCGGTCTTTTCGCTCCTGGTTGACCAGTTCCAGAATGCGGGTTTCGACCGGGTCCAGACACTCAGCGCCCGCCAGAGACGGCCTCGCTTGCGCCCGGGCCGCGACCGGCAGCGCCGCCAGAAAGCTTCGTCGCGTCAGTCTCATGGAAATACTGTGGTTTTCTCTCCGCCGCCTTTGGTTAATAATAGCTGTAGCTGGGATCTCATGAAAACCGCCGCGCGGCAATTCCGGACCATTAGCGGGATTCCCGTCGAGCCGGTGTACGGACCGCAACAGTTGGATGGGTTCGCCACCGCCGGCGATCTTGGCGCGCCGGGGGAGTTTCCTTACACCCGCGGCATCCACCGCGACATGTACCGCGGCAAGCTCTGGACCATGCGCCAGTTCGCGGGCTTCGCCACTCCGGAAGAAACCAACCTGCGCTATCGGTACCTTTTAGATCAGGGGCAGACGGGGCTTTCGGTGGCTTTCGATCTTCCCACGTTGATGGGCTATGACGCGGATCATCCGCTGAGCGCGGGAGAAGTGGGCAAGTGCGGCGCCTCGGTGTGCTCGCTTGAGGACATGGAGATTCTGTTCCGCGGCATTCCACTGGGCGACGTGACGGTTTCGATGACCATCAACTCTCCGGCGGCGGTGCTGTGGGCCATGTACCTGGCGGTGGCGGAGCGTCAGGGCGTGGCGTGGCCGCGCCTTTCGGGCACGCTGCAGAACGACATTCTGAAAGAGTACATCGCGCAGAAGGAGTACATCTTCCCGCCGCGGCCTTCCATGCGGCTGGTGACCGACACCATCGAGTTCGGCGTGCGCGAAACCCCGCGCTTCAATCCCATTTCCATCAGCGGGTACCACATCCGCGAAGCGGGATCGACCGCCGTGCAGGAACTCGCGTTCACCTTGCGCGACGGCATCGAATACGTGGACTGGGCGCTTGAGCGGGGACTCGCCATCGACGAGTTCGCGCCGCGCCTGAGCTTTTTTTTCAACGCTCACAACGATTTCTTCGAGGAGATTGCCAAGTACCGCGCCGCGCGCAAGATCTGGGCGCAGGCGATGCGCGACCGCTACGGGGCCGCGACGGAACGCAGCTTGAAGCTGCGGTTCCACGCGCAGACGGCCGGGTGTTCGTTGACCTGGCAGCAGCCCTACAACAACGTGACGCGGACCGCCATTCAGGCGCTGGCCGCCGTGCTGGGCGGCGCGCAGTCGCTGCACACGAACTCGCTCGACGAAGCCTATGCGCTGCCCGGCGAACACGCCGTCACGCTGGCTCTGCGAACGCAACAGGTTCTGGCGTATGAGAGCGGCGTGTCCGGCGTCCCCGACCCGCTGGGCGGCAGCTACTTCGTGGAAAAGCTGACCCTCGAAGTGGAGGCGGCCGCGAAGGATTACATCCGCCGCATCGACGAAATGGGCGGCATGATCCCGGCCATCGAAGCCGGCTTCCCGCAGGCTGAAATTGCCGCGGCGAGCTACCGGTACCAGCGCGAAGTGGAAGAGGGCGAGCGCGTGATTGTGGGCGTCAACCGGTTCGAGTCCGAAGAACGCGGCATCGACGTGCTGCGGATTGGCGAGGACGCCGCCCGGCGCCAGGAAGAAAAACTAGCGGCCCTGCGTGCACGGCGCGATAATGGACAGGTTGGGAAGTCGCTCGATGCCCTGAAGCGTGCGGCCGAAGGGACCGGGAATACCATGCCGTTCCTGCTGGACGCGGTGCGAGCGTATGCCACGCTGGGCGAGATTTGCGATGCCCTGCGCAGCGTGTTCGGTGCGTGGCGGGAAACCGCGCGCCTCTGAGCCGGCATCGCCGAAATAGTTTATATGCCAAGACCGATTCGAGTGCTGGTGGCCAAGCCGGGGCTGGATGGCCACGACCGCGGCGCCAAGGTGATTGCCCGCGCGCTGCGCGATGCCGGTATGGAAGTCATCTACACGGGGCTGCGGCAATCCCCGGAAATGATTGTGAACGCAGCCTTGCAGGAGGATGCGCAGGTGATCGGCCTGTCCATCCTTTCGGGCGCTCACAACGCCATCGTGCCGCGCGTAATGCAACTCCTGCGCGAGAAGGATATGACCGACGTGAAGGTGGTGCTCGGTGGAATCATCCCGGACGAGGACGCCGAAGCCCTCAAGCGCGACGGGGTGGCCGCGGTATTCCAACCCGGCGCCACGCTCAGTTCCATCGTCGAGTTTATTCGCACCGCGACGGCTTGACGGGGGCATATCGCACGGCTTTCTCCGAAATGGGCCGCAAAGCGGTAGAATGGAAGCATGGCCAGAGGTTGGGAACGTGAGCCGGCGGCAGCGGCGGCTGCTGGCATGGCCAAGGACCATCGCATCGCCGTATCGGAGAATGTCCCCGATCCTGAAGAACTCCAGTTGATCCGCAAGAAGGAATCCATTCAACTCTCCCGCGTCAGGGTCATCCGGGAAATGAAATCTTCGCAGAACCCGCGCTACAAGGCCCTGATGGTGAAAGCTCTGGCGGATCTGGACGAGCAACTGAAGACCTTCAAGGATTAGCTATGTTACCGCCGGGAACCTGGCTGTAGGCTCCCGCGCGCCGCCGCCGCGCGCGGTTCAGCGGGCGGACGATTGGATTCGGAGCCAGGGTGGCGGCGGGCGCCAGACCCGAAGTTTCGGTCGGGCGGTGGGTACCCACGCCGTTCGCAGGTCCGCCTGCCTTCCGGCCGGGATGGTTCGCTAATCCTTTCCTGCCCAGCCGCTTCCCGACCTCTTGCGTCCCCGGCGAAGCCCGGCGGCTGCTACCGGGTAGAATGGATTGAAATGGATTCCCGCCGAATGTGCCCGCATTGCCGGGCATTTATCACCACCAAGGACCGCACTTGCCCGTATTGCAATGAGACGGTCGGACCGCGCGCGGCCGAGCGCGACGTTGCCGGCATCATTGGCGGTTTCATCCCGCATGCGCGCTTCAACACCACCGTCATCCTGGCCATCAATTTCGGACTGTACATCATCACCTCGGTTTACAGCATGAGGTCCGGCGACGGCTCGGCCATGAACATCGACAGCCGGACATTGGTGGAGTTCGGCGCAAAGTATGCGCCGCTGATGGAGATGGGGCAGTGGTGGCGGCTGGTCACCGCCGGTTTTCTGCATGGCGGCTTGCTCCATATCCTCATGAACTGCTGGGTGCTCTTCGACCTGGGCGCGCAGGTGGAAGACATCTACGGCGCGAGCCGCATGTGGGTGATTTATCTGGTTTCGAGCGTGTTCGGCTTCTATGTCAGCGCGGTGTGGAATCCAATCGCTCCGTCGGTGGGAGCTTCCGCGGCGCTGTTCGGGCTGATCGGCGCCATGATCGCGCTGGGCGTGCGCCATCGCAACCCCATGGGGGCTGCGATTCGCGGCATGTACATCCGCTGGGCCATTTATGGACTGCTGTTCAGCCTGATCCCGGGCATCGATATGGCCGCGCACATCGGAGGGATCGTGGCGGGCTTCGGAGTCGGTTACCTGGCCGGCGTGCCGGGTCCTCGTGACTCCGCGAGCGAGCCGATCTGGCGGATAGCCGCATGGCTATGCATCCTTGTCACAGTAGTGAGTTTTGTCAAGATGGTTCTCGCCTTCAGCCGGGCCGCATAGCAGCCCCGCACGCTCGGCCCGCTCACGCCGTAATGCCCGCGCCATTTATGGGCGCAATCCAAACTTTGAATTTGTGCTGGCTGCGGGGCCGGGTTAAAATTCACTGTATTAGCTCGCCACGGGCGATGTTTTTTCATCAAGGGCGAGCCTCAGCGTCAATCCGAACCGATAATAAGGAGTTAGACCATGCAACGCCTGAAGTGTGTCACTACGTCAGCCATTCTGATGACTCTGTCTTTCGCCGCAAGTTCTCAGACGCCCGCGCTGGCGCCGGCTTCCGAGACGCCGTCTTCAACCTCGGCGGCAGCCGCAGCCCCGGCCGCCGCGCCGGCTGCGCCGTCGGCCCTACCCACTCCCTCAATCACCGGTCCGCTTACGGGACTCCCTCCCGCGATGCTCGACGCTGGACCTTTCGGCAAGATCGCCGTCAACGGCCTGTTCGACGGCGTCGGCATGTGGACCGGGAATTACACCACCGGCGATAGCGCCGCCAATGCCGCCCTGGGAAATGGGCAGATTTTTATTCAGAAGACGGACGGCTGGTTTCAGCTCTACCTACAAGCAGGCGCCTACAATATACCGGCTCTCGGGACGCCGTTCCTTGCCACCGACAAGACCATGACCGACCTCTACGGCCCGGTGCCGGTCGGTTTTGTGAAACTGCAGGCGGGGAAGAACACGTCAATCCTGGTCGGCGCGCTGCCCACCCTGATCGGCGCCGAGTACACCTTCACTTTTGAGAACATGAACATCGATCGCGGCCTGTTGTGGAACCAGGAGAACGCTGTCAATCGCGGAGTCCAGGTGAATCAGACCATGGGTAAGTTCACCGCCTCACTCAGTTGGAACGATGGCTTCTATTCCAACCGCTATTCGTGGCTCATCGGGTCTCTGACCTATGCCAGCGGGCCCCATGCCTTGGCGTTCGTGGCGGGCGGTAACGCCGGTCAAACGGCTTATCAGACTTACGCCTCGCCCGTGCAGAACAATAGCAGCATCTATAACATCATCTACACCTACAACAAGGGGAACTGGATCGTTCAGCCTTACTGGCAATACACCAGCGTGCCCACCGACGTCAAAATCGGAGTCACCAAGGGCGCGTCCACGGATGGCGCCGCTCTCCTCGTAAGTCGCGCGCTCGGCAAGGGTTTCTCGCTCCCATTCCGCTTCGAGTATATTGGCAGCTCGGGGAGCGTCGCCGACAGAGCCGTCAATCTGATGTACGGTCCGGGCAGCGCCGCCACCTCGTTCACTCTTACGCCCACCTATCAACACGCGGGCTTTTTCGTTCGCGGCGACCTTGCTTACGTTCACGCCAGCAGCGTGACGCCGGGTTATGGCTTCGGGCGGTCCGGCATGAGCCAAAGCGAGCCGCGGGCAATGGCCGAGTTCGGATTCCTTCTTGGCAACAACGTCGTCGAGGAGGCGAAGAAGAATTAGGCGGGACGGGTAAACGGGGAAAACCATGAGACGGTTGTTAAGCGGTGGTTGTGAGCGCCCAAGCCGTTGACGTTCTTCGCGCCATGCGGGGCCGACTGTTCGGATGCCTGGAAGGAGACGCTCCTTTTTTGCTCGATCCGGGCTGGAATGATCCCGTGCCGCAGCGCGTCGCGGAAGAGTTGCATAATGCGGGCCTGATAGAAATCGACGAGTCGGCCCCGGTAGGTGCCCCTTACTCTTTCCGCATTTCAGCGGCCGGCGTGGCGTACCTGGAGTCGACTCCGCCGGCGGCGGACCGAAACGATCGAATTGGAGAGACAAAATAATGGAAAAGAACACAGCGGAAATGAAACCCACGTTAGGTTTGACCGGCTTGACGATGAACGCCATGGCGCTCATCGCGCCTGGCGCCTTTCTTTGGCTGACCTTCTTCATCCAAGCGACCACCGGCGCCACAGCCCCGGCCATGTGGATGGGCATTTTCCTCGCCCTTCTGCTCTGCCTGGCGACGGCAGTGTGCTACGCGGAGATGGCCAAACTGTATCCCGGCACGGGCAGCTCCTACTACTTCGCGGAACAGTCGTTTCTGAATCACGACAAAGCCTGGCCGTACGCGCGGCTTGCCAAGTTCATTGTCGGCTGGGGCTCTCACTTGTACTACTGGATTTACCCCGGTGTGATGGTGGCCGTGATGGGCATCTTGTGCGGCTACCTGGCCGGTACGCTCTGGCCTAACCTGATGAGCGCGTCCAATCCCGGGACTCTGTTCATGATGATTGTGGCCGTGGTCTTTTCCTTCGGCGTGGCTTACATCGCCAGCCGCGGCGTGGTTGGCTCGACGGCGGTCAATATCGCCATCAACGTGATACAGATCACGGCCTTGGTGGTCTTCTCGGTATTAGCTCTCGGTTATCGCGCGAATCACCCGCCGGGAAGCGTGGCCTATCAGTTCGATTCCACCTCCGGCGAGGCATACACATACGAGTTTTCGACGCATAAGGAGACCGCTGCCGGCGCGACCACCGACGTCATCGACCGCGACTCGGCCGGCGTTCCCAAGCCGCTGCTGGATGCGGCCGGCAAGCCCACTCCGTATCACATCTCTTACCCGGAGAAGGATGACAAGGGTAACTTCCTCAGCCATGCCAACGCCGTCTCGGTGCTGTCCGCGCATAACTGGGGCTTCGCGTTTGTCCAGGCCACGGTGGCCATTCTGATTCTGGTCGGGTTCGAATCGGTTACCTCCATGGGAGGCGAGGCCAAGAACGCCAAGAAGCACATTCCCATCGCGGTGATCCTCTCCCTGCTGGTGCAGGGGCTGGTCTGTTACCTTTTCGAGTACTTCGCCGCGAATTACTTTCTGAATAGCGGATATACCATGCAGAGCGCGGCGGGGTCGGCCGCTCCCATCGGCGACATGATGGTGATGGTGGGCGACGCGCTCTTCGGCGCCGGCAACGGCCGCACTTTCATGCTGGTGGAAGCTTTCACCGTGTTCCTGGCGATCATCGGGACCACGCTTTCCTGCATGAACACGGGAGCGCGCGTCACCTACGCCATGGGCAAGGACGAAGAGGTGCCGGAACATTTCGGTATGTTGCATTCGAAGAATCTGACGCCGCACCGCGCCATCTGGACCTTGGCCATTATCTCGGCCGTGGTGGGATGCGTGGCGCTCACGTTCGCTTTCGGGGACGCCGGCGCTCCCACGGATGCCGCTATCAAAGCCCTGCCGCAGGGCCTCTTTTCCAGTTTCGGCTACACCACGCACGACGGCATGGCAGGCATGCCCAACACCCTGCTCATGATCACGCTGGCCTCCAACTTTGGCACGTTCCTGCTCTACGCGTTGAGTTGCATCACTTGCCTGGTGGCCTACCATAACCACCCGAACTTCAAAGTCGTGCGGCACTTCCTGATTCCCGTATTCGGAGTCGTGGCGAACCTGGGCTGCATGATCTTCTACCTGATTGGACCGTTCATGGGCTTCGGCACGGTCAAGGAACCGCTGCTGGCCTTGGGTATCGCCATGGTGTGGGCGATTTACGGAGCCGTGTATTTCGTCAGCTCGAGCAAATCCAAGGGGCGGACCACGCTCGTAAACGCGGACGGCGAGGCCGGTGTCCGCGCCTAGCTTCGGCGCGCGCCTCCCGAGCGCCGCGCTGGACGTGACCTTCGCCGAACGAACCGACGCCGGGAGGGAGCGCGAGAACGACGAAGACTATTTAGGCCATGCCGCGCCCGCGACTCCCTCGCGGGCGCGGTCGCATGGCTGGCTGTTCGTCCTGGCCGATGGCGTAGGAGGCCAGGAGCGCGGCGAGGTGGCTTCGCGCGAGGCCGTGGAAGATATCCTGGCCGGCTTTGAAGCCGCGCCCGCCGGGGAACAGCCCGCGGCTTTGCTCGGGCGGCTGGCGCAATCGGCCAACCTGCACGTCTACGAATTGGGCAAGAACACCGGCCCCGGCGGCGTTTCCATGGCCACCACGCTGGTGGCCTGCATCCTCCGCCACGACCGCGCGACCGTGGCGCACGCCGGCGATTCCCGCTGCTACCTGATCCGCAACGGCCATGCCGAAGCGCTCACGCGCGACCACACCGTGGCCCGCGACCAGGCGCGTCTGGGCGTCATTTCCGCAAAGGAGGAGTCCGAATCGGCGTCGAAGCATTTACTGACCCGTTCCCTCGGCGCCGGCCTCTTCGTCAACGTAGATATCGCCGAACACTCCCTCGAAGCCGGCGACGTGCTGGCGCTTTGCTGCGACGGCCTGCACAACTCGGTCGCGGGTGAGGACATCGCGGCGGCCGTATCCGGCGATGCCAGCCTGGAAGACGCTGCCCGGAGCCTCGTCGATCTTGCCAATGAGCGCGACGGCAGCGATAATATAAGCGTCCAGCTAATCCGTGTGCGGAGCGTGGAACGTGTCGGAATGTATCGCGGTCGGCCGTACAAGCTCCGGTAGGCCGAGCTGGCTGCGATTCCATTCATCCCACGCCGCTCATGCCCTCCCTGCACCCAGGCGAACAATTCGATCAATACCGGATTGAAAACCTTGTCGCGCGCAGCGGCATGGCTTCCATTTTCCGGGCCACCGATATGCGCGACGGCCGCCAGGTGGCCATCAAGATCCCGCATCCCGAGATGGAAGCGGACCCCGTTCTTTTCGACCGCTTCAAGCGCGAGGCGAACATCGGCCAGAAGCTCGACCACCCCGGCGTCATGAAGGTGCTGGCGGAAAGCGACGGCCGCCAGGTCTACCTGGTGATGGAGTGGGTCGAGGGCCACCTGCTTCGCAAGGAGTTAGGCGCGGCCGGCAAGTTCCCGCCGGAACGCGCCATCAAGATCGCCGTGGCTGTGGCCGACGCGCTCGACTACATTCACCAAAACGGCGTCGTGCACCGCGATCTGAAGCCGGAGAACATCATGATCGACGGCGAGGACCGCATCAAGCTGATCGATTTCGGAATCGCCGGCCAGGTGGGGGCCAAGCGCCTGACCTTCGCCAAACTCACCCAGGTGGCCGGCACTCCCGACTACATCTCCCCTGAGCAGGTCAAGGGAAAGCGCGGCGACGGGCGCAGCGACATCTATGCGTTGGGCGTGATGCTCTACGAGATGCTCACCGGAAAGACGCCCTTTCCCGGCAACAATCCGTTCGCCATCATGAACTAGCGCCTGCTCAACCACCCCATCCCGCCGCGCGAAGTGAACCCCGAGATTTCGCCCGAGCTGCAGGAAGTGATTTATCGCGCACTGGAGCGCGAACCGGAAAACCGCTATTCCACCGCCAACGAATTCGCCTGGGACCTGGAGCACCTGGACCAGGTCGGCGTCACCGACCGCCTGGAGTTGCACGATTGGAAGCGTCGCCGGACGCCGTGGCTCCGCCGCCTGCTGTTCTATGTGAGTATGGCCATGATCCCGATTGTGGTGTTCGGGCTGTTGCTGTGGGTCGCGAAGAAGGGCGGATAGGCGCGATCGCCGTGCGAAGCTGAGAGTATGGCGCGCATCGACATTCAGCGGTTGGACGAAGTTCGCCCCGGCTGACGCATGCGGCCCTGGAGAACCCGTATAGGACGCGTCCGGGCAGCGCTGTTCCGATTCTTATCTGTGTTTATCTGCGTTCATCTGTGGCCAAAAACGCCTTTTCCACGCGGGCGTCACTGAATCGTGTACGGCGCCTTCAGCGCGAAAGGCGCAATCTCCACGTCGAACTGGCTGCCGTCCGGACCGGCCATCCGATAGGACCCCTGCATCGTGCCCGTGGCCGTCTTGAGCGGGCACCACGACGAGTACTTGAAGGATTCGCCCGGCGCCAGCAGCGGCTGCTGCCCGACCACACCCGGACCCTTCACTTCTTCGGAGCGCTCCAGCGCATCGGTGATGATCCAGTGCCGGCTGAGCAGTTGAACCGCCTCCGACCCCAGATTCGTGATGCGGACCGTGTACTCGAACACCCAGGCGCCTTCCAGCGACCGCGAGTTCTCGGGCGAATATCTCGACAGAACCTCGACGCGGATATTATTCGTAACGGCGTCGGATACCGGAGCGAGCTCCGGATGCAGGCCAGGCATACTCCTGATCCAATGATAGCAAGCGAACCGGCCCGGCGGTCCGCCCCATCTCTTACCCCAGAAGCGCCGGCAGTTCCGCCGCGGGCGTTCGCAGTCCTACGTAAAACGCGCCGAACAGCGCGTAGACGGCGCTCACTTCATCGAAGCGCATTTCGTAAATCAGCTTCTTAAAAACCAGCGGGTCCTCGGCGAAAAGGTCCACGCCCCACTCCCAATCGTCGAAACCGATCGACCCGGTGATGATCTGGCGCACCTCGCCCGCATAGCGGCGGCCGATCATGCCGTGCTCGTGCATCAGGCGCTGGCGGCTGGCCATGGTCTCGCGGTACCAGTTGGCGGACTCGCCGCGCCGCCGGTCCATGGGATAAAAGCACAGGTACTTCGCCCCCGGAATCTCCGGCCACAGACGCGGCGCCATGGCTTGCTTCTGGCGGGCCAGGACGCTCCCGATTTCCCGGTTCCACTCCTCCGAATGCGGCGCCACGCCGCGGGCCGCCAGTTCGCCGTAAATCTTCGCGGTGGATTCGTACAACCCCAGCTCGATCACCGAAAGGTAGGAAGCGGCCGGCTCCAGAAAATCCGATAACCGCAAGCGCGCGATTTCAAGCTCGGCCCGGTTCAGTTCCTCGAAGCCGCGGCGGAAGTGCACCAGCAGAAGGTCGCCCTTATGGCCCAGCAGCGAGTACAGAGCGCTTTGGCGGCCATCCGCCGGGCGCTCCATCGCACCCAACGCCGCCGCGGCTTCTTCCAGGATTCCGGAACGTTCTTCGGCCGGCAGCGCGCGCCAGGCGGCCCGGCGGAAGCGCATCATCTGGTGCAGCACGCTGGCGCCTTCCACGGTCAGCGGGACGGGGGGCAGCGCGGTCTCGGGGGGCATCTCGGACGTCATAGACCACCATTATAGGGAGGTCCGCGGCCCTCGCGCCGGCCGGCCGGGGTTCCATTGCGCCAGATAGGTTTCCGACGCCGCCGTTTCCAGTGCGCGATCCTCCTCCGTGCGCCACTCGCCCGCACGCCGTTCCTGCAACCGCTCAAGCAGCCTCGAACGCCGGCGGGCTTCCAGCATGGCGGCCTCCTGGGCCTTCAACTTCTTCACTTGCGCGGCCCGTTCCAGGGCCATCTCGGCCTCCCACGCTTTCACCTGCAGACGGTAGCTGCCCAAGGCCTCCAGGTCGCGGCCCGTTACCGGGACCCACGCCCGCACCTGCAATTCGGCCTGGATTCCGGAAGCCTCGCATTCGGCCCGCCGCCGGTCGATCTCCGCCAGCGCCGCGGCCTCGCGTTTGAACTTGATTTCCTCCATCTCAAGCTGCGTTTGCCGCCACTCGAGAACTTTTCTTAACGGGAATCGGAAGGTTGCCATGGTTCCTTAACGCGCAACCGGCTGTGCGGCCGCCAGCGGCCGGCCCTCCTCCAGGTGCGCCGCCAGCTTGTCCAAACGCGCCAGGGTTTCCTGCCGGCTGGAGTTCGATGCGTGGTCCTGCCGCAGGAATTCCAGCAGCTCGGGCCGCAAACGGATGCTGGTATCGAGGACCGGGTTCGATCCCGCCACGTACGCGCCCAATTGAATCAGATCCTGCGAGTCGCGATAAACCGCCAGCGCCTGCCGCACCCGGCGCGCCGCATCCTGTTGGGGTCGCGGGGCGATCTGTGACGTCAGCCGGCTCACCGAATTCAGGATGTCGATGGCCGGGTAGTGGCCCTCCGCTGCGAGCTGCCGCGAAAGCACGATGTGGCCATCGAGTATGGCGCGCACGGCGTCGCAAATGGGCTCGTTGAAGTCGTCGCCTTCCACCAGCACGGTGAAGAAACCTGTAATGGAGCCGCTTTTGAAATTGCCCGCCCGCTCGAGCACCCTGGGAAGCAGGTTGAATACCGAGGGGGTGTAGCCTTTCTGGCTGGGAGGCTCGCCCGCCGCCAGGCCGATCTCTCTCTGCGCCATGGCCAGCCGCGTCACTGAATCCATTACCAATAGAACGCTCGCTCCCTGGTTGCGGAAGTACTCCGCTACCGCCAGCGCCAGGAAGCATGCCCGCACGCGCAGCGGCGCGGGACGTTCGGAGGTCGCCACCACCACCACGGAGCGTTTACGGCCCTCCGGCCCCAGCTCTTTCTCCAGAAATCCGCGCACTTCGCGGTTGCGCTCGCCAATCATGGCGATCACCGATACGTCGGCGGAGTTTTGGCGCGACATGGCCCCCAGCAGCGTGCTCTTGCCCACGCCGCTGCCGCCGAAAATCCCCATGCGCTGGCCCTGACCGCACGGCAGCAGCGCGTCGATCGCCCGGATGCCCGTGACCAGCGGCGTGACGATGTGCTCGCGGTCGAGCGGGTTGCCGGACGCGCCATAAAGGCTGTAGGCGTCCTTCGCCTGGATGGGCGGCCCGTTGTCGATGGGCTTGCCGAAACCGTCGATCACGCGGCCCAGCAGCCCCGGCCCCACTTCCACCCGGGCCTCCTCGCCGCGCGCTTCCACCGGATCGCCCGCCTGCAAGCCGTCGATCTCTTCGAGCGGCATCGAGAGCACTCGTCCGTCTCGAAATCCGATCACCTGGGTCCGGATGCGCCGCCCGTTTCCGGTCGCGATCTCGCAGAAATCGCCGATCGCCGCGCTCGGCCCGCGGGATTCCACCAAGAGCCCGACCACGTCGGTCACCTGCCCGGTCCAGCGCAAAGGAGAAACCGCTTCGAGATCCTCGCGGTAGCCGGCCAACGAGATTCTTTCGTTCACGATGTCCTCCGCATGCGGTCCGCCAGGCCGCGCTCAATTTCCCGGAGCTGCGATTCCACGGAGGCGTCCAGATTGCCGCGCTCGCTCTCGAAGATCACGCCGCCCGGCTCGCGCGCCGGGTCCGCAATCACCTCCACCGCCTGCCCCCCGGCCTCTCGCAGGCAGGCGGCGACCATGGCGGCATGCGCGGGGTGCACCTTCACGCGGCGGATTTCCTGCGCTTGCAGCTTTTCGAGCGCGCCCAGCACCAACCCGTGCAGCGCTTCCGGATCCACGGCCAGTTCCCTGCGCAGCACGCGGCGAGCGATGGCGAGCGCAAGTGCGATCAGGTCGGCTTCGGCCTCGCGCCGGAAACGCGCCCGCAAGCCGCCCATTTCCTCGATGGACCGCGCCAGCCGCGCCAGCGCTGGCTGCAGCTCGGCCGCGCCTTGCTGCCGGCCCGCGGCCTCCCCTTCCCGCACGCCCGCCGCGCGGGCCGCCTGGATGCGCTGCTGGCAATCCCGTTCCATCTGCGCCAGCCGCGCGGCCACCGCCGGAGACTGTGCGGCCGCTTCGAAGCTGTCCGGCTGCACCTGACGCCATTCCAAAGGCGTATCCGCCTGCGCGTCCCCCGGCGCCAGCACTCTACACGACATACTGCTCTCCCACCGTGCCCTTCAGGCTGATCACGCCTTCGGCTTCGAGCTGCCGCACCAGCGCGATGATGGTCTGCTGGGCCGCCTCCACTTCTTTGATCTTGACCGGCCCGAGCGCGTCCATATCCTCGCGCAGCATTTCCGCTCCGCGCTGCGACATGCACGTCATGATATGGTTCCGCAGTTGTTCGCTGGTCCCTTTCAGCGCCACCGTCAGCACCTTGCGCTCTACCTTGCCCACCACTTCCTTCAACCCCAGCGGATCGATCAGCAACAGGTCTTCGAAGACGAACATGAGGTGGCGGATCGTCTCCACCAGGTTCGTGTCCTGCTGCTCGATATGGTCCAGGATCACGCGGCTCGATCCCGAATCCAGCCGGTTCAGCATTTCCGCCACGGCCCGCACGCCGCCGTAGGATTCCCGGCTGAACTCGCCCAGCGCTTTCAGCTTCGATCCGATCACGGACGCGATCTTCATGATGATCTCGGGCGAGATCTGGTCCAGGCTGGCCATCCGCTGGGCGATATCCGAACGCATCTCCGGCGGCAGGGAGATCAGCAGCGCCGCCGCCTGCGACGGGTTCAAGTGGGAAAGCACCAGCGCGATGGTTTGGGGGTGCTCGTTATGAATGAATTTCGCCAGTTGCTGCGGGTCTGCCTTTTGAATGGCGTCGAAGGAGGCCGCTTCCGACCCCAGCGCCTTCGAGAGCCGGTCCAGCATCCGCTTGGCGATGTCCGGCGAGAACGCCCGCAGCAGCAGCTTCCGTGCGAAATCGATGCCGCCGCGCGCGATGTAATCGCCCGCCATCGTCAACTGGTGGAACTCTTCGAGCACGTTCTCGGCCTGTTCGGAGGAAATTGCCGTGATTCTGGCGACCTCCCGGCTGACGGTCTGCACGTCCTCTTCCCCGAGCTGCTGCAGCAGATCCGCGCTGGCTTGTTCGCCCAACACCACCAGGAGCACGGCCGCCTTGCGCACGCCTGGAACGGATTCCGCCTTCGTGGCGTTGAGAATCATAAGGCGCCTTGGCCGGTCATCAGTAGTTTCCGTCCTCCCGAATCCAGCTTTGCAGGACGTGCGCCGAGAGATCCGGCTCTTCCTTGACCTTTTCGCGCAGATGTTTGGCCAATACTTCCGACGTCTTGGTGATCGCCGGCGCCAGTTTCAGGGCGTTCAACGCCTGGGCGTCCAACTTCTGCTGCTGGGCTTCGCGCTCCGCCAGCTTGGCTTCGAGTTGTTGCTCCAGTTGGGATGCGGGTTGCGAGATCTGCGCGGGAGCGGCCCCAGGCGCGGCGGGAAGCGCCGCCGGCGCGCTCGCCTCCATGGCCGGCGCCGTCCGCCGGCGCATCAGCGCGGCTGCCAGAATCAAGACCAGGACCCCCGCGGCCGCTCCACCGGTCCAGACCGTCTTCCGGTCCAGCCCAAACGGCACGACCGGCTTGGCGCCGGGAGCGGCCCCGGGAACCGTGGCGTCGGGAGGCTCCGTCAGGAGCGTGTTTTCAAAGGGCAGCGTCTCTACAATCAACTGGTCGCCGCGCTCCGCGTTGAACCCCGTAACCCCAGCCACCAGATCGTGGATCACTTTCAGTTTCTCGGGCGTCGGCGGAGTCAGCACGCGGCGAAATGTAGCGCCTGCCTTCTCCCAGCTCACGGTCTGGTCCACCAGCACCGCTAGCGACATCTTGCGGAGTTCGCCGGCCGGCGCGCGGCTCTTTTTCACTGTGCGGCTGGTTTGATACGCGATGCTTTCCGTGACCCTTGAGACGCGGCTTGCCCCCGCCCCCGGCCGCGACGTGGGACGCGGCAACGTGGAGGACGTTCCGGGAACTCCGGCGGACGAGGCGGGACCGGTTGAATCCTCGGTCCGCTGCGAACTCACCATCACCGATCGCGCCGGATCGAAGATTTCCTCACTCTGTTCGCCTCCCGTAAAGTCGCAGTCCACCGAAGCGCCCGCGCGGAATCTCTCCGCTCCCAGCAACGGTTCGAGAGTGGCGTTCATCTTGGCCACCAGGTCCGCCTCCACCTTCCGCCGGTAGTCCAGGACGGCTTCGGACGGTTCCGGCCCGTCCAGACCCCCCGCCGCTCTGGGCGCTCCGAGCAGGTTGCCGTTCATATCCAGCACCGAAACCGCGTCCGGAGTGAGCCCTTCCACCGCGCTGGCCACCAGGTGGTCGATGGCCAGCACATTCTGCGGCGCCAGGTGCGAGCCTGGCCGCAGGCGTACCAGAACGCTGGCCTTAGCCGGCTCCTGCCGCTCGACGAAGACCGATTCCTTAGGGAAGGTGACGTGTACGCGCGCCTGCTCCACCTCCGCCAGCGCCATGACCGAGCGTTCCAGTTCCCCTTCCAGGGCGCGGCGGTAGTTTATATGCTCGGTGAAATCGGTCGCCCCCAGGTTCTCCTTATCGAATAGCTCGAAGCCGATCCTCCCGGATTTCGGAAGGCCCGCGGCGGCCATGGAAATTCTCAACTCCGCGATACGCGCCGAAGGCGCCAGAACCGAGGCCCCGCCTTCGCCCAAACGGTACTCCACTCCGCTTTCTTTGAGCTTTTGCACGATTCCGCCGGCGTCTTCCGGCGCCAGTCCGGTGTACAGCGGCCGGAAATCGGCTTCCTGCCTCCATTGAACCAGCGCGTAAAGACCGGCGCCCGCCAGCGCGGCTACCATCACGATGGTGATCTTCTGCCGCGTGGAGAAATTGGCTAGGAACTTTTTCATTGCGAGCGGACGCCTTTCCCGCCGTCGTCGGCCTCGCAGTTTAGATCGGCCGTCCGCCCCCAAAACCTGAGGCCCGATCCCCCGGTATTATTTCCTTTCCTTTGCCCCATGCCGGCTTCCTCGCGCGCGCTGCTCCCGCCGGCCTACATCTGCAGGCGCATGATTTCCTGGTACGCGCTCACCACTTTGTTGCGCGCCTGCAGGAACAAATCGAACGACAGTTCGGCGCGCTCCGCCGCCAGGACCGTGGTGTGTACGTCCTCGCCCTCCCCGGAGAGAAACCGCTCCACCGACGCGGAAGCATCCTGCGCGGACCCTTCCACGCTCTTAATCGCGGCGCTGAAAACATCTTGAAACGCCGCACCCGTACCCGTGGCCGGCGATCCCGCCGGCTGGATCGAGTCCAACAACGGCGGCGCGGAAATGGGTGCAATCGGTCCGCTCATCGGAAGCCTCAGCGCAGCAGGTCGATCGAGTGCGCAATCATGTCCTTCACGGCCCCAATGGCCGCTACGTTGGCTTCATAGCCGCGCGACGCGCCCATCAGGTCCACCATGTCCTCCGCCGGATCCACCCGTGGGAAAGCCACGTAACCATTCGCGTCCGCATCCGGGTGCCCGGGCATATAGCGCTGTTCCGGGTCGCGCGTGTCCGTCACAATGTCCGCCACGGCCACTCCGTTGGCGCTCTGGGCCAGGTCGAAAGCCGACGAAAAGGGCGATTCCACCGCCGTGCTTTCGAATACCGCGTCCTTCCTGCGGTAAGGCCCGCCCTCGGGCGTGCGGGTGGTCTCCACGTTGGCCAGGTTCTGCACCAGCAGCTCCGCGCGCGCCCGCTGCGCCGCCATCCCCGATGCGCTGATCGACATTGCCCCGAACAGGCTCATCCGCTTTGGCCCTCGTGGATCGCCGACCGCACCATCGTGATCTGCGTGTGCATCAGCCCCGAAGCGATCTGGAAGCGCAGCGCGTTTTCCGATAGCAGGCGCGCTTCCCTGTCCAGGCTGACGTTGTTTCCGTCGTTCTTCACCACCAGACCCGGAGCGTCTACCGCTTGGGGCGGTCCGCCCGCCGCGTTGCGCATCTCCGCGTCGAAATCCAGATCCTGGGTGTGATATCCCGGCGTGTCGGCATTGGCGATATTGGCGGACACGAGCTTCTGCCTCGCAGTGAGCAGATCCATGTACCGTTCCAATTGCGCGCCAACTCCGTCCAGCATGGCGTCTCTTTGCGATGCACCCCGCCCGCCATCGCAGAAACGCTTCATTATCAACGCCGAAACGGAAAAACCTCCGGCAATCCTATGCCGCGCGGCATTTTCTTGCCGCCGAGACGGGCTAAAGAGGAATGGCCACAGATGAACGCAGATAAACGCAGATAAGCAGAAAAGAAAACTCTGCCTATAAAGAACCCGAAGTCTGCTTCCGATTCTTATCTGTGTTCATCCGTGTTCATCTGTGGCCAAATATGTTTTCCAGCCCCGCCCCTTCAGAGCGCCTTCACGGACAACCCGCTCTCCACGGAAAGCTGCCGGGAACGTGGAACGTCGGCTATGCTCACCACGCTCTTGTCGAAGATCGTCATGTCCTGCACCAGCCGGTCCACATCCGCGTCCGCTTCCATGACAATCTCGTGCTCGATCCAGTCCGAAAGCGGTATCCCGCGGAAGTACATGCGCTCCTGCAGCACCAGGCTCTTGCGGTTGCGCGTCAGCATGCGGTCTTCGCGGGCGTAGTGCCTTTGTTCCACGCGGAGTTCCCCCAGGAAGGTATCGAGCGCCTGTCGCCGCGCGGTCTCCTCGGCGGCCCGCATGGCGCTCTGAAGGGTCGATTCCAGTCCCGCTTTCTCGGCCCTTAACTCGCCCTGCCGTTCCGCCAGTCCCTCGCGCTGACTGGCCAGCCGCTCACGCTCCTCGGCCAGTTTGACGTCCATGCGCGACTGCATCACGAACCACGCCAGCACCGCGGACGCCACCGCCGTGAGGCCGGGCACAAGGATCCAGACAAGGGGGTCCATCTCTTCGATGCTAACTGCCAGGCCTGCTGAAACGCCAGATATCGAAGGTGAGCATCGGCCTGTAACCAGCCGCCCGCGCTTACGGCTTCCTCGCCGCAATCAGCGATTTCGTGATTCCCCAGAAGCGCTCGCGGATCAGCCGCGCGTCCGGAAACAGCCGGCGCATCTCGCCCGGTCCCACCAGCCGTATGTCGTTCAGAAAATGGTGGATATAGAATCGCCTGCGGTCCGGAGTCACGCGCGACAGCCAATTCCAGAAATTGCACCGCGGAACAATGGCGCGCTGCCACGCCTTCGGCAGCCAGTGAATGAACGGCGTCAGCAGGTGCTGCTCCACTGGAAACCAGCGGTTCGGCGTCTGGATCCAGTAGCCCCGTCCCACCCGCGCCGCTTCCCGCGCAAAGCTCTCCTGGCTCGCCCGGCCCCCCACGTGCTCGATGGCCGAGTTGCTGAACACCACGTCGAACGTCCCGTCGCGAAACGGCAGCCGCCGGCCGTCCCCAGCCACCCGCAGTTCCGCCCCCGCCGGCTTCTCGATGGATTGCGGCAGGTTCAGAAGCACCACGCGCGGCGGAACCTCCATCAGCCCCCAACACTCCGGCGTGCCCCCAATGTCCAGCACCAGCGCATTCGAGCCAATGCCCATCTCTCGCGCGAAACGCTCCATGCGCCGGCGGCGGAAACGCACCGAAAGCGCGCCGATCGCCGCAACCGTGTCAGGGCTTGCCATCGCCCCCGAAATCGATCGACGAATCTACCGCGAATTTACGGTAGTCGCGGAACTCCACCAGGTTCTTCATGAGTATGGGGCCAAGGTTCCGGCTTCGCCCCGTCTCCCCGGACGTCACCGGCTGATACAACATATCGGTCTCCGCGCTCGACGGCAGCAGAAACTGCCGTCCGCTCACGTCCGCATACCCGTAATCGACCGAGGTGGACGATTCCCGGATCGCAAAACCCGCCGGAATATCGTCCGCTTTCGTGGTCAGGCGCCACACCATGCCGGTATCCCCGGCGACCTCCACTTCACCGTGAAATCCCACCACCGCCCGCCGCATGTCCGCGCCCGCTCCGTAGGCCAGTACATAACGCGATTTCGCGCGCGCCACGCGGTACGAATAGACCTCAACCTTCGTCTGGCGCAGCGCCGCCGATCTTTCCCAATGAAACGCGGCCGCCGATTCGGGTTCGAAGATCCACCGCAAAGTGCTGCCGAACTCGCCTTCGAAAATCGCCCCGCCCACCGCCAGCAGATTCAGGTCCGTGGTCTTGTTCCCCGCCAGAACCAGCTTATAGTTCTCCCTCTTGCCCGCGTACGTGAGTTGCAAGGTCAGCACGTCGAGGTTTTGCAAGGCGTGCGTATCGCTCGAAGTCCGGTGGATAATCTCCGTGCACACGAAATCCGGCAAAGCCTCCGAATATCCGAGGGCCGTCGCGCGAACCTCTTCCAGGAAACGCGCCCGCTCCGCCGCCGCGGGCTGCGCCGCGGATGCCATGGCCGCCATGCCGAACGCCGCGATCGCCATGCGCATCATCACTTACACTATAGCGGAACCCTCCTTAGGAGGAACTTGCGGAGCACGCCGAACACTTATGGACGGCTTTCTCCGCGTTTCCGCGTTTCCGCGTCTCCGCGTCAAAGCCCTTCCGCCGCCGCCTCGCCCCATTACAAACGGATTACGGCTGGAATGCCCCCCCCGTTTGAATCCGACCGCTATATCTCTTATACTAAGGTTTAGGCGCATCCCTCCGAGTGAACTAGTCCTGTGCCGTAATCCTTGCGCGGACCGGGCTCGGAGCCACCGGATTTCAGAGGAGGTTCTTTCATTGATGTCTTCCCATACGGACACGCTTAGTGTCGAACGGCGGGCCGGCGCCACAGGCTCCGGCGTGCGCGCGCGAATCGGTTCGATTCTGCGCTTTTTTTCAGGCTTTCTCGCGTTGATCGCTCTGGCTGCGCCTCTCATGGCACAGGGACAAGAGACGGGCGGCGAAGCAAACCTCAAGCTGCCGGACCTCGGTTCCGTCACCTTCCTGGGCGGGATCAGCGGCCATAACCTGTTGCTGGGCGGCCTGGTGGTAAGCGCCCTCGGCCTGATTTTCGGGCTGATCATTTATGTGCGCCTGCGCAATCTGCCGGTGCACTCGTCCATGCGGGAAGTTTCCGAGCTGATTTACGAAACCTGCAAGACCTACCTGGCCACGCAGGGCAAATTCCTGATGCTGCTCGAAGCCTTCATCGCCATCATCATCGTCTTCTACTTTGGCTTTCTCAAGGGGTTCGAAGCCTATAAGGTGGCCATCATCCTGCTCTTCAGCGTGATCGGCATCTCCGGCAGTTTCTGCGTGGCGGCCTTCGGCATGCGTGTCAACACCTTCGCCAACTCCCGCACCGCTTTCGCCGCCCTCCAGGGCAAGGCTTTCCCCTGCTATGAGATCCCCTTGCAGGCGGGCATGAGCATCGGCATGTTGCTGGTTTCCGTCGAACTGCTCATCATGCTGTTCATCCTGCTGTTCGTTCCGGGCGAATTGGCCGGCGCCTGCTTCATCGGCTTCGCCATCGGCGAATCCCTCGGCGCCGCGGCCCTCCGCGTAGCCGGCGGCATCTTCACCAAGATCGCCGACATCGGTTCCGATCTCATGAAGATCGTCTTCAAAATCAAGGAAGACGATGTCCGCAACCCGGGCGTCATCGCCGATTGCACTGGCGACAACGCGGGCGATTCGGTCGGCCCCTCCGCCGACGGCTTCGAGACCTACGGCGTCACCGGCGTCGCCCTCATCACCTTCATCCTGCTGGCCGTTGCCAGCCCCATCGTGCAGGTTCAGCTCCTGGTGTGGATCTTCTCCATGCGCGTCATGATGGTCATCTCTTCCGCGCTCGGCTACTTCGTCAATGGCCTGGTCGCCAAGGCGCGCTTCGCCAACGCCGAAAAGATGAACTTCGAAGCCCCGCTCACCACTCTGGTCTGGCTCACTTCCATCCTCTCCATCGTCCTCACGTACATCGTCAGCGCGTTCATGATTCCCAGTCTGGGCGGCAACACCTCCATGTGGTGGATCCTGGCCACGGTGATCAGTTGCGGCACTCTGGCCGGCGCGGTCATCCCCGAATTCGTGAAGGTCTTCACCTCCACCAATTCGCGCCACGTCCGCGAAATCGTCACCAGCTCGCGCGAGGGCGGCGCTTCGCTCAACATCCTCTCCGGCCTGGTGGCGGGCAACTTCAGCGCCTACTGGCTGGGCTTTGCCATGCTCTTCCTCATGAGCATCGGCTATTACATGAGCACCATGTTCGTCACGGGGATCATGCTGGCGCCCGCGGTCTTCGCCTTCGGCCTGGTGGCCTTCGGCTTCCTCGGCATGGGGCCCGTGACCATCGCCGTCGATAGCTACGGCCCCGTCACCGATAACGCCCAGTCCGTCTACGAGCTCTCCATGATCGAGACGCTTCCCAATATCGGCCCCGAGATCCAAAAGACCTTCGGCTTCGCGCCGCAGTTTGAGAAAGCCAAAGACAACCTGGAAGAGAACGATGGCGCGGGCAACACCTTCAAGGCGACCTCCAAGCCCGTGCTGATCGGCACCGCCGTGGTTGGCGCCACCACCATGATCTTCTCCACCATCGTGGCGCTCACCCACGGTTTGCAGCAGCAGTACATGATCAAGATCTCTCTGATGCACGCGCCCTTCCTGCTCGGCATCATCGCCGGCGGCGCCATCATTTATTGGTTCACCGGCGCCAGCATGCAGGCCGTCAGCACCGGGGCCTATCGCGCGGTCGAGTTCATCAAGCGCAACATCAAACTCGAAAGCTCCGAGAAGGCTTCCGTGGCGGATTCCAAGAAGGTGGTAGCCATCTGCACCCGCTACGCGCAGAAGGGCATGTTGAACATCTTCCTGGTGGTCTTCTTCGCCACCCTCGCGTTCGCGTTCCTCGAGCCGTTCTTCTTCGTCGGCTACCTCATCTCCATCGCCCTGTTCGGCTTGTATCAGGCCATCTTCATGGCCAACGCCGGCGGCGCCTGGGACAACGCCAAGAAAGTGGTCGAGACCGAATTGCGCGCCAAGGGCACCGAACTGCACGCCGCGTGCGTGGTCGGCGACACCGTGGGCGATCCCTTCAAGGACACCAGTTCGGTGGCCTTGAACCCCATCATCAAGTTCACGACCCTGTTCGGCCTGCTGGCGGTTTCCCTGGCCGTCGATCTCACTGATAAGCAAGGCGCCGCCTTCACCACCATTCTGGCGGCCGTCTTCTTCGTAATCTCGGCCTGCTTCGTCTACCGCAGCTTCTACGGCATGCGGATCGAAGTGGAAGGCAAAGACGAAATAAAGTAGACCACGGGTTTTCCCGTATCCTGTGTTTCACAACGGCCCGCGAATCGCATCGCGGGCCGTTCTTCGTCGGAAAACGGAAAAGGGGACGTCCATGATAAGGGCTTGTCAAGGGAAAACAGAACTCCCCCTGCACTCGGCAGAGTTTCCTGAAGCGCCGTAGCGAGTCCGACGAACTGCCCTTCGATTTGCCTTGGCCGAT